>NPIE01001769.1_pt2 | contig 92286 bp, 76 predicted proteins | sample 8637661 | NCBI WGS metagenome assembly NPIE01 (sample SAMN07420842, study PRJNA396082) | bioreactor metagenome | isolation source: sample BA12 brine-fed electro-methanogenic bioreactor BA | place: Japan: Kochi | collected 2016-12-09
GGGGCAGCCTTTGGCATCGACCGGCGCGCCAGCAGGAGTGTCGGGGCACTGATCCAGGTCATCGGTGACGCCGTCGCCGTCACTGTCAAGAGGAGCCTTGGGAGCCGGCGCGGCAACTCCGGCAAACTGGACCAGGAAACCGGCGGTGTAGGTCAGGTTGTGTTCCAGGTTACTTTCGTTAAAAGCGGCCAGGTGCCGTACATCGGCGCGCAGGGCCATATTTTCGGCAAAGAAATAGAGCAGGCCGCCGCCCCAGTTGGCCATCCACTCATGGTCGTTGTCGAGGTCGTAACCACCGATGCCGGCAGCCAGGTAGGGAACCAGTTTGTTGTCGGGCATGAAGCGATACAGGGCGTCGAGACGATAAGTGAAAAGATCGACATCGCTGTCGGAAGAGTCGTCGCTCTCCAGGTTGGCGCCGCCCAGAACGGCCTCAAGGCCGAATTCCTTGCTCAGGTTGTAGCCGAGTCCGAGGCTGTAGGCAAAGCCGTCGTCGTCAACGGGCTGGTCGCCTTCCATGAGTATCCCGCCAAGCATGGGGGACACGGTTACCACGCCGGGTTTCAGCTCGGCCAGGGCGGCTGCGGGTATCAGCAGGCCAGTCATGATCAATAGAGCGATAAAACACCTGGTTGTTTTCATTGAATACCTCCACATTGAAACGAACATAAGGTTTGGCAGACTTAATCTGCCCTGAATAATAACAGGATAAATATAACCGAGCCGGTCGTATCTTTCAAGGGACAAACTGTAACATTGGATGGAAAAAAGTAAAAAAGGCTGGTTCGGAAATTTTCGCTTTTAGTTCGTGTTCTTAGCAGGTTGCGAGGGGAAGAGTAATTTTTCCGCTGCCGAGATGTTGTCTGCCCTGGAATCCGGATCAGGGGGAGGCAGGTTGGTTCGGAGAAAGACGGTGACAGAACAGGCAGCGGCGACCCGCAGGATGATTTTCCGCGAAGGGGATCTGATCAGGGTTGTGGCAGGTTTGGCAGGAAGCTTCAGCCGTTTTTTTTCCTTTCTCGGCGGCGGCCTTCCAAAGCGGTTGGTGGAGCTTGTCGGTCGGCAGGTTGGGTGTGGTGGCCGGGGGCGCTTGCAGCAGAAAGTAGAGAATGCCGATGCCTCCCAGCAGTAGCGCGACATCAAGCAGGCGTGGTTTGCCGATTTTCATCGTCAGGAGCCCGCCAAGGAGGCGCAGCCGATAGCCCCGTTGTGTTGGGGATGCTCGGGCAGCACCAGATCGGCGCCGGTGGCTTCGGCCAGCAGGGTGCGGAAAGCCTGGTTTTTGGCCACGCCGCCGGTAAGCACAATACAATCCTGGGGGAAACGGCGCAGCATCGGCATAACCCGTTTGATCAAGGTCTGATTGACACCGGCACAGAGGCTTTCCAGTGAATGCCCTTCGATGATCTTGCCGATCAATTCGCTTTCGCCGAAGATCCCGCAGGTGGCATCCAGGGATACCGGGTCGGTATGGTGGCGGGCCAGTTCGTCCAGAGAGAGATCGAGCACTTTGGCCATGTTTTCCAGGTAACGGCCGGAGGAAGCGGCGCACTTGTCGTTCATCAGGAAATCGACCAGAATGCCCCCTTCTACCCGTGCAACCTTGGAATCCTGTCCGCCGAGGTCGAGCATGGTGAAGGTTTGAAGCCCGGTCTGCGCTCTGGCGCCGGCCACATGGGCCTGGATCTCGGGAATTACCCGGGCGCCGACCAGATCGATGGTGTTGCGGCCGTAGCCGGTCACTACCAGCGGTGCCTGCCGCCAGTCGCCTTGAGCGGGAAGGTCGAGTTCGTCCAGACGCAGAAGCAGTTGGCCGTTTTGCAGGGACGCATGCTGTTTATAGAAGGGGATGGTGGGAAAATCCCGCAGCCAAAGCACGCTGCCACCGTCCAGGGCGGCGAGCTTGACCTGACGGCTGCCGAGATCGATGCCGAGGCCGGTCATGACTTCCTCGCTTTGAGCATTTCGACAAAACCTTCGATCCGAATCCGGGTGCGGGCGTCGAGAGGCCCGGGGCGGTCCCCTTCCAGGGTGAGTATCGGAAGCTTGAAGCGTTGTCGAACGATAAGGTCCTCGATTTGCCGAAAGCAGAAGGACTGCACATAGTGAATGATGCCATCCACCTGCCGTTTGGCGACCTCCTCTTCGATATCGGCCAGCCGGACGAAGATGTCGTAGGGATAGGTATAGCGCCGGTACTGCTCGATGAGAGAGTCTGTTGTGTAGGGCATGGAAAATTGGCGCTGGGTTTCATTGAAGACCACCTGGCCGCCACTCTCTTCCAGTACCTGGTATAGGTCGGTGAAGATGGGCGGTACGCCCATGTAGGCCAGACGCAGGTTGCCGTCTTTCGGCTGCCGGTTGCGGGCCTGGTCGAGAAAAGCGTCGACTTCGGCCTCGAAGGCGTCCACGTCGCCGTTCATGTCCGAGGTGCAGACCTGGTAATAATGGTTCTCCGCGCCGCTTACCCGGTTCTCCTGCCAGGTGAGGCGATCGATTTCGTGGACCTTGCGGCGCACCTGGTTGAGGCGCTGTCGCGCCGCTTCGATCTGCTCAGCGTTGACCCCGAAGTGGTCAGCGAGTTTGTCGATCTCGTGAGCCAGACTGACGGCTGAACGATCGTAAGGGAAGGCGAAGGGCACGGTGCTGACACCGTGCAGCTGCAGAACCTCCATCAACGCTTTGGTGTTGGAACAATCCCCTTCGGTAACGGCAATGACTTCCTGGATGCCTTGACGCAGGGTCGCGCCGTACAGGCCTTTGATCCAGCCGCAGATGTTGCGGGGGAATCCGGCCATTTCCGCCTCATCGATAAGGTCGTGGCAAGCGGGATCGGTAATAAAGACGTTATTCAGGTCCACCGGTTGGCGCCCTGCGGCAAGAAGAATTTCCAGTGGAATGGTGGTGGTAAATCCGACCGGTGATAGCGAAGTTTTAGGCACGGCAATCAATCGAGAGGCTTTCGGAATAGGATTCTTGGGTGGTTAAGCAATGATTCGGTTCTTCAAATGCCGGGTGCTTTTTCAGGAGTGACGGCATGCGACGATATGTTCAGTCCCTGAAAAAACAACCTGCCGCCGAGGGCGAAGTTTATACAGCACCATCAATCGTGGCGAATGAAAAGCAGGTAGATGACGGCAAAAATCAGCACCAGGCCCCCGCCGACAAAGACCAGCAGGGTGTCGGACATGATGTTATCAACCTCCGTGCCGCGTTGGAGGGTATAGTCGATCAGGCCGGCAAAACCGACCAGGGCCAGAATCGTGGCGAGAATAGCATAGCGGCGAAAATAAATCGTGACCAAGGCAACTAAGGCTAAACTGCCAAGGAACCAAGGGTTGTAAATCAGTTCGCCAATATTCAGTTCGCCGAGAAAGGCCATTACCTGCTCGGTTTCAAGGTATTGCAACCATTCTGTGAGGAATGAAAAATCCATGAAAAGACCCCTTTGGCCAACAATAAAAGTCCGGTCGCTAAAATTAAGTTTGGACTATAGCAAAAAACCGCTAAAAATCAAAGCTTGAAAAGGCTTGCAGCCTTGACTTTATGGGCCGTAATCACCTACCATGCCCTTTTATTTTAATCTTGCGATTTAGGAAGATCACAGCGTGCCTGAACGAGCCATAGGAATCTTCGATTCGGGAGTCGGCGGCCTGACCGTACTCAAGGAGTTGCTGAAAGTTTTGCCCGGGGAGCAGCTCTATTACCTGGGCGATACGGCCCGCGTGCCTTATGGCACCAAAAGCCCCGGTACGGTACTGCGTTACGCTCAGGAAGCGGCGGAGTTTCTGGTGCAGCACCAGGTAAAGATGCTGGTGGTGGCCTGTAATACCGCTTCGGCGGTGGCGGTGGATGCTATCGAACAACGCTTCAGCTTGCCGGTGGTAGGGGTGATCGAGCCCGGTGCCCGTAAGGCCGCGGCCGTTACCAAAAACCGCCGGGTCGGGGTGGTAGGTACCGAAGGCACAATTCGCAGCGGTGCCTACAGCCGGGCAATTCGCGCGGTTGATCCGGAGATCCAGGTTTTTACCGCCCCCTGTCCCCTGTTCGTACCGCTGGTCGAAGAAGGCTGGGCCGACCACGAAGTTGCCTATCTGACTGCCCGGGAATATCTGGCTCCGCTGATCGAAAGAGATATCGATACGTTGGTGCTCGGCTGTACTCACTATCCGTTGTTGAAAAAGACTCTGCGGCAGGTTCTCGGACCGCAGGTGCAATTGATCGACTCGGCGGCAGAAACCGCCCATCTGGTGGCCGGACTGCTCGGTGAACGAAATGCCTTGCGCACTCGCGAGGTATTTCCGCCCCGTTACTTCGTGACCGATGAGCCGACCCGCTTTAAACGGGTCGGTGGCGGTTTTGTCGGAGCCGAATTGCATGACGTATCCCACGTCGATCTGGAGCCGAAAGCATCATAAATTGATGGCGTCGCAAAAAGTCAGTCCTGTTGCGCTGCAGTGCCATTGTAACGTGCCGTAAATAGTGAAGAAGGGAACGAATAGATGAAACTACCGTTTGCCAAGGATCGCTTGTTGCTGGTCGCTTTTGTTCTGATTCTGCTGGTTTTCGGTGGTTTGGTCGGACGCAAATATTGGATTAAAACCCATCCTGTGGACATCTCCAGCGTTACCGGTCAGCAAGAGCCGGCTGGTCTGCGGGATGTCGTGCTTTATTTTGGTGATCCGGAAGGGGTCGTGCTGCAGGCCGAAACCCGCGAAATCAGCGGCTGCCAGGATGTTCAAGCCTGCCTGGAAACGACACTGCAGGCCCTCATCGACGGTCCGATCGGCGACCTGGTACCGATCCTTCCGTCCCAAACCCGGCTGTTATCTCTGGTCGAGGTGGATGGATTGGCGACGGTGGATTTCAGCCGTGAATTGATCAGTAGCCACCCCGGAGGCAGCGTTTCCGAACTTTTTACCGCCTATGGCGTGGTCAATACACTGGCAGAAAATTTCCCCCATATTCGCCAGGTCCGAATTCTGGTCGAGGGCGAAGCCGTAGCCAGCCTCAAAGGGCACATCGATTTGCGACAGCCGATCAGTGCCGATTTCCGTTTTACCCGCCAGTCGGAACAGGCTGTACCTGTAGAACAGATGCTGGATGCTGTCGAAGAATCCATGCCGTTGTCAGAGGGGGAACAAGAATGAGGGATTTTCGTACCGCATTACAAGAGCGGGTACTGGTGCTGGATGGCGCCATGGGGACCCTGTTGCAGGAGCGCGGCCTCAAACCTGGCGGTTGCCCCGAAGAGATGAATCTGGTTGCCCCCGAGGTGGTGACGGGAATTCACCGCGAATATGCCGAAGCCGGTGCCGATATAATCGTTACCAACAGTTTTGGCGGCAGCCGCATAAAGCTGGCTCATTATGGCCTGGAAGACCGGGTCGAGGAGATCAACATCCGTTCGGTGGAACTGGCCCGCGAAGCGGCGGGCGAGGATGGATTCGTCGCGGCCTCCATCGGACCTACCGGTCGCTTTCTGGAGCCGGTCGGTGATGCTACTTTCGACGAGATGGTCGAGGTGTTCGGCGAGCAAGTCAGAGCCTTTGCCGCAGCCAAAGCCGATCTGATCACCCTGGAAACCTTTCTGGATGTCGCCGAGTTGCGTGCGGCGGTTATTGCCTGCCGGGAATTCTCCGATCTGCCGGTTATGGCCCTGATGACCTTCGAGGACGGCGGCCGTTCGGTGCTCGGCACTTCACCACAGGCGGCTGCAGTGACTCTCGATGCCCTGAAGGTCGATGTGATTGGTTCCAATTGCGGTCTCGGAGTGGATGGAATCTTTGAATTTTTGGAGCAGATGCGGCAAGTAACCAACCGGCCTCTTATCGCCCAGGCCAATGCCGGATTGCCTCAGCTCATCGATGGCGAGACGGTCTTTACGGCCACTCCCGAAGAAATGACCGCTTACCATGAAAAGATGATCGCTATCGGCGTGCGCGTTATCGGTGGGTGCTGCGGTACCACCCCGGCCCATATTCAGGCCATGAGCGAAGCTCTTAAGGGCAAGGATCAGTCCTGGACTCCTCCACCCCGGCGTTGTTTTCTTTCGAGCCGTACGGCGGTGACGGAAGTGGGCGGCGAGGCGCCTTGCGCGATAATCGGCGAGCGGATCAATCCCACCGGCCGCAAGGGGTACGCCGCCGAATTGCTGGAGGGCAAGACCGCTTACATTCGCCGTGAAGCCCAGGAACAGGTGGCCGCCGGCGCTCATTTGCTCGATCTTAATTGCGGTGCTCCCGGCGTCGATGAACCGGCGGCTCTGGAACGGGCGGTGCTGGCTGCGGTCGGAGTGACTTCTCAGCCCCTGGTGCTCGATTCTTCTGATCCCGCAGCCCTGGAACGTGCCCTGAAGGTCGCCGACGGCAAAGTATTGATCAATTCGGTAAATGGTGAAGAAAAGAGCCTCAAAACCGTCCTGCCGTTGGCTGCAAAGTACGGTGCTGCTGTTATCGGACTGGCGCTGGACGGCAGCGGCATACCGGAAACCGCCGGCGAGCGGCTGTCGGTTGCCGAGGATATTCTCGCTGCGGCAATACAGGTCGGCCTGCCCCGTGAAGATGTCATAATCGACTGCCTGACCCTGACCGTTTCGGCGGAACAGAAGCGGGCAATGGAAACCATTCACACTTTGCGCCTGGTTAAGGAGAAGCTCGGCCTGGCTACGGTGCTGGGGGTCAGTAATATTTCTTTCGGTCTGCCCTGTCGGCCGATTTTATCTGCTACCTTTTTTGCCATGGCCCTGGAAGCGGGACTTGGTGCCGCCATCATCAATCCCAAGGATGCTGCGATGATGGATGCCTATCGCTCGGCCATGGTGCTGCTCGGCAAGGATCTTCGCGCCGAAGGCTATATCGCTGCTTACAGCGATGTGCAAGCCGTGGCTGCACCGGCAACGGTGCTGGACGCGCAGGCGCCCATTCGCGACCGGCTGGCGGATGCCATTATCAAGGGCGACCAGGATGGTGTGGTGGAGTTGATTGAAACGGCCCTGGACGAAGGGTTGAGCGCCAGCCAGATCAGCAACGAAGGATTGATGCCCGGGTTGGAAGAGATCGGTCGCCGGTTTGGCGCCAACCAGGTTTTTCTCCCCCAGGTCATGCTTTCCGCAGAAACCATGCAGACGGCTTTCGGTCGCCTCAAAGACGAGTTGGCGGACGAAGGAGGGGCGGGTCTCGGCCGGATTCTCATGGCCACGGTGGAAGGGGACATTCACGATATCGGCAAGAATATCGTCTGTACCTTACTGGAAAATCATGGTTTCGAAGTCATCGATCTGGGCAAGAACGTCTCGGCGGCGACCATTGTCGAGCAGGCTCAGCAACGGCAGGTCGATGCCGTCGGTCTGTCGGCTTTGATGACCACCACGATTCATCAGATGGAGGTGACCATCAATAGATTACGTGAGGTCGGGGTAAAGGTCTTTACCATGGTCGGCGGAGCGGTAGTGACCCAGGAGTACGCGGATAATATCGGAGCCGATCTCTATGCCAAGGATGCCCTCGAGGCGGTGGATAAAATAAAGCTGCTGTTGAAAAAGTAGGCCGCGCTTTGGCGCTGGCCACGCATCCTCAATTGGAAGAGGTGATTTATGGTCGGTGGGTTTAATCACAACTTTCGCTACAAGGGCGAAATATACCATGTGCAGACTGAGGACGGCGGGCGCAATAATTCGCGCATCGTTACCCAGCTGTTCCATGGTGGTACGGTGTTGGCTTCGCAGAAGCAGGCCTACGACGATATCCTCGATCAGGAAGATTGCAGTCAACAGGTCGAGTCTCGCATGCAGGAGCAGCATAAGGAAATGCTGCGGCGGTTGCGTAACGGCGACTTCGATGAGACCATTGCCGGCTTGATCAAGGCGGCGCCGCAACAGGATGTCCCTCCGCCCGAGACCGCAAATGACCCCATGCCGGAGGCTCCCGGATCGACCGAGCCAGCTCCGGCCGAAAAAGAGACCGTCGATCTTGACGAGCTGATATTCGTTTATCTGGCGGGCAACGACAACCGCTACCAGACTTGAAAACTATTTCAGGCTGCCGGCTCGCCGGCCGCCATTCGCAATGACCTGTTGTTGTGACTCAGGTCAGAAACCAGGAAAGGAAGTTTTTGTCAGATGTTGACAGATCAGCAAGTCCGGGAACTGGAAGAGACCGCCCGGCACCTTCGGGTGGAAGTCCTCAAGATGCTTCATACCTCTCAGTCAGGACATACCGGCGGCAGCTTGTCGGCCATCGATGTCATGACCGTCCTCTATTATCAACGTATGCGCCACGATCCGAGTAATCCCGCCTGGGAAGACCGGGATCGTTTCGTTTTGTCCAAAGGCCATGCGGCTCCGGCCCTCTATGCTTGCCTTGCCGGTTGCGACTATTTCCCGCGGGAAGATCTCAAGACCCTCCGTCGCCTCGGCAGTCACTTGCAGGGTCATCCCGATATGAATAAGACGCCGGGGGTTGAGGTCTGTACCGGTTCTCTCGGACAGGGCATGTCCCAGGCCGTAGGTTTGGCCATGGCGGCGAAACTGGCTGACCGTCCGTCCCGTGTTTATACCCTGCTCGGCGATGGCGAGATGCAGGAGGGCCAGGTCTGGGAAGCGGCCATGAGCGCCGCTCAATACGGCCTCGGCAATTTTTGCGCCATCGTCGATCAGAACGGTCTGCAGATCGATGGCGAGGTCGAAAAGGTCATGAATGTCGGTCCCCTGGGGCCTAAATTCCTGGCGTTCAACTGGCATGTTCTGGAGGTGGACGGTCACGATATTCAGGCCATCAGCCGAGCTTTTGACGAGGCGGAAGCCGAGACGGAGCGGCCGACGGCAATCATTGCCCGCACGGTAAAGGGCAAGGGCGTGTCTTTCTTCGAACACAAGGCGAGTTACCACGGTGTGGCACCGAGTGACGATGAGTTGGAGCGAGCCCTGGCCGCTTTGTCCCTGCGCTGAACCGATTGCTGGTAAAGCCTAAGATTTTTTGCGGCCAGTCCGCAAGCTTTTTAAAGAAAAGAGGGTAGCAGTGAGCGAAAAAATTGCAACCAGAGACGTTTACGGCCAGACACTGGTGGAGCTGGGCCGGGAGAACGACAAAATAGTCGTACTCGACGCCGATTTGTCCGGTTCGACCAAGACGAAATTGTTTTCCAAGGAATTTCCCGAACGCTTTTTCAACGCCGGAATCGCCGAAGCCAATATGACCGGTATGGCCGCTGGTCTGGCCGCCGGCGGGATGATCCCTTTTGCTTCGACCTTTGCCGTCTTTGCGGCAGGCCGGGCTTTCGAACAGATTCGGCAGTCCATCGCCTATCCGGGAATGAACGTCAAAATTGTAGCCACCCACGGTGGTATCACCGTCGGGGAGGATGGCGGTTCTCACCAGTCGGTGGAAGACCTGGCCATCATGCGCAGTTTGCCGAAAATGACCGTTCTTTGTCCCGCAGATGGACCGGAGACAGGTGCGGCGATTCGTGCCGCCGCAGCCTATGAAGGCCCGGTCTATGTGCGCCTTGGCCGCGGCAAGGTGCCGGTGGTGTTTGACCAGGACTGCGATTTTACCATCGGCAAGGGTGTCACCCTGCGGGACGGCAGCGACCTGACCTTTATTTCCACCGGCTTGATGACTGCTGAGGCATTGCAGGCTGCGGAGATTCTGGCCGAGGCAAATATATCGGCGCGGGTGGTGCATCTCGGCACCATCAAGCCCCTTGATGTCGAGTTGGTCCTCAGGGCGGCCCGGGAAACGGGGGCGGTTGTTACTGCCGAGGAGCATTCGGTGATCGGCGGCTTGGGCGGTGCGGTCTGCGAAACCCTGGCCGAAGGCTGCCCGGTGCCGGTGGAGAGGGTCGGCTTGCGCGACGAGTTCGGCCAGTCAGGCACCGCTGATGAATTGTTGTCTCATTACGGTCTCACTGCTGCTCATCTGGTGGAAGCGGCTGAACGAACCCTGGCCCGTAAGTAGCCCGAGGCGAAACGAATAGAGCTATGGTGCGTAAGCGAAATGTGTTGCTGGTGGATGAGGATCAAGTCCGCTGCCGGGCTGTAACGACCCTGCTCGAAGATCGCGGCTATGCGGTGAGTCGTTTGCATAGCGGTGAAGAGGCCGTGAAGCGACTCGAACTCGAGTCTTTCGATCTGTTGCTGATCGATCAGCTATTGCCCGATGTCAGCGGTCTGGAGCTGTTGCATCAAGTGCGCAGTCAAGACGATTCCATCAATGTGATCCTGGTGACGCCAGCGGACGATACCGAGGTCATCGTTGAAGCATTGCGTCTTGGCGCCTTCGAGTGTCTCAAGCGCCCTTGCGATATGGACGAACTGCTCCTCACCGTTGACCGCGCTCTGGAAACCGACAAGCTCAAACGGGAAGTGGAACTGCTGCGCTCGGCCAGTAGCAAAAGCTACGGTATCCAGAACATCATCGGCAGCAGCCGCGCTCTACAGCAGGTACTGGCCATTGTACGCAAAGTAGCTAACAGCGAGGCCGGTACGGTTCTTATTCAGGGTGAAAGCGGCACGGGGAAGGAACTCATCGCCCGGGCCATTCATCACGAAAGCTCTCGCGCCGATCAGCCCTTTATGGCCATCAACTGTTCAGCGGTGCCGGAAACCCTGCTCGAAAGCGAGTTGATGGGTTATGAGAAGGGGGCCTTTACCGACGCCAAGACACAAAAGAAGGGGCTGTTCGAGCTGGCAGACGGCGGTACGGTATTCCTTGACGAGATCGGCGACATGAGTCCGTCCATGCAGGTCAAGCTGCTGAGGATTCTGGAAGAACGGGCCTTTCGCCGCGTGGGCGGCACCCGGGATATCCGGGTCGATGTGCGGGTTATCTCTGCCACCAACCGGGATCTGATCAAAGCCATGGAGGACGAGTCCTTTCGCAGCGACCTCTACTATCGAATCGGTGTTATCCCGATTCATCTGCCCCCGTTGCGCGAGCGCCGCGAAGATATCCCCGAATTGGCCGAGCATTTTATCAACCAATTCAATCGCGAGTTTGGCAAACGGGTCAACGGTGTCTCGCGGATGGCGGAGAAGATCCTGGTCGAATATCCCTGGCCCGGCAATATTCGCGAGTTGAAAAATGTGATCGAACGGGCGGTGATCCTCGAATGCGAGGAGCAACTGCTGGTGGAAAATCTGCCGCGGGAGATGGTCGACAAGACCGTCGGCGACCAGGTCGGTCCCCTGAACTTCCGCCTTCCTCCTGAAGGGATCGATATCGAGGATGTGGAGCGGGAACTGATTCGCCAGGCTCTGGAACTGGCCGAAGGGAATCAGTCCAAGGCCGCTAAACTGCTCAACCTGGGTATCGATGCCCTGCGGTATCGCATGAAAAAATTTGATTATATGTAGATTGATCGAAGCGGGCCGCCAGGCCCGCTTTTTTAATGCCTGAACGGCAGAGATCCCTGACTTGTCTAATGCTGCACTATCCATTGGGATCGGTACAGCTCTTTTGTCTATCTCCCACCCAAATTCAAAGATTCGTCCAGGTCAATGCGGCGCTGTAACCCATCGTAAGCGATGGTCAGGTCGACGCCCAGATCCTGTGCCTGAACAGCCAGCTGGCTATAGGCAGAGGCTTCATCAGAGATAATAGCCTCTCCACAGTGGGTGACGATCATGGTTCCAATTCCGGCAGCACGGCACCACTGCAGCTGGTCTGAAACGGGGGCATGTCCGCAGGGCACTCCCTGTTCGGTACGGAGCAGGGTGTCATCAAGGGCGCTGCCGTCGCCGATATAAAGATCGACTTCTCTCAAGGTTGTCGGTGGATCCATAAGAGCCGCCACGTCGGGGGCGTAAAAAAGGCAGGTGTCTCCGGCTTGAATGCGGAGCCCGACAGCTGGCGCCCGCAAAGAATGGTAGAGGGGAACGGCCTGTATGAGCAGATCGTGAATGGCCTGGTTTTTCACCGTGTCAAGCAGTCTTTTTTGGCTGACTGGAGTGTCGGTGAGCCGTTGCCAGGTGTCTGCTGTGGCGTAAACCGGGCAAGGGGCTCCCTGCTCCAGGCCCCCGCTGTGATCGGGATGGGCGTGGGTGAGCAGCAGCGCATCGGGCGACAGGCGGGGCAGGTCCTCCAGCCAGTCCCTGCCGCAGTCGATCAGCAGTCGCCCCGCGGTCCCCTCGATCAGCAGGGCGCTGTGGCGGCGATGGCGGGCATTGCTGAGGTCGCCGGAACTGCGGGTTCCGAGAAAGGTCAGCTCTATGGTGTTATGTCCCGGGCGGATCATGCTTTTCCGTAGCGGCGAAGGTAATTTTTCACCGATACTTTGCGTGCCGTGTTGATCGAGCTCATGTAGCGGATCTTGCCGAAGATCGGGCGTTCAGGGCCCCAGGCCCGATCAAAACGTCCCAGGCACCAGCCGATGCCGCTGTAACTGTTGGGATCGCGTCCGTCGAGGGCATAGCGGTCGTTGAGTTCGATCATTGCCTTCAGGGCCGCTTGCGGCGAAGGTGACCATTCGAAAATCTTCTTGCCCCACAGCATGCGTAAATAGTTGTGCATGCGGCCTTCCCGAACCAGCTGACGCTGTGCGGCGTTCCAGAGTTCATCGTGGGTTTCGGCAGCGCTAAGCTCCTCGGCGTCGTAGAGATAAGGCCGGGGATCGTCGGCATGATGCAGCAGGGTCTGTTGGGCCCAATCGGGCAGGGCCGCGAACTCCGTGTAATCGGTGCGTCGGTGGCAGAACTGATAGCCGAGTTCCCGCCAGGTGATGAGTTGGTCGAGAAAGGCCTCGCTGTTCTCGCCCAGGCCCCACCAGCCGCTGCGTTGGCCCCGGCATTCCAGGGACAGATCTCCCGGGGTCCATTTATGCAGTCTCAGCAGCCGGTCTACGAGCTGGTGCGAACCGATATGTCCCCAGCGCAGATGAGCTGACAGCCCGCTGGTCACTTCCAGTTCCGGCTGGTTGCGCTGATCGGCGTATCGGGACAGGCCCTCGTCGAGAAAACGCGCAAACAGTTGTTCCGCGGCGTGCTGGCCGCCGCTCTGCGCGGCCGCCCCCACCTGTTGATCGATGGGCAGCTTTAGTAATAAACGTCGCGAGCCGGTGAGCAGCTCCTTTTTGGCAGCGGGCCATTGTCGAACCAGAGTCTTGGTCAATTTGTCCAGCGTCGGCAAGACGGCGCCGGCCAGTGGATCAGCCAAAGGCATCTCCATCAGATGGCCCGGCAGTTGCCGTTGCAGGAAGCGGCGGAAGGCGTAGGCGGTAGTGAAATCCCGGTCTGCTGCGCGCAGCGGCAGAAGTCCGTTGCCATCAACCGCTTCGATGCGTACCGGCAGTTTTTCTGCCAGGTCCGCCAAAATCAGACGAGATTCGCGCAGTGGATGATCGTCGGTAACCAGCAGGCAGGCTTCTTGGGTCAGCTCCAGCAGCAGGGCTTCGATCTGCCCCGTATGCTCTTCGACAAAGGGATGATAGACTGCTTTGCCGGCCAGAGCCTGGGCATTGTCCGCCATGCCGTCCAAGGCGAAGTGGTGTTGGCGCAGGCTGGCAAAAGGTTCGTCGCAGGCCAGCGTTTCGACGATCAGCAGTGGGCGGCCGAGTTCCGCAGCCTGAAAGGCCGCCTGCTGCAGGGCAAAATTCCAGCCGGTGCGCCGAGCGCTGCGCATCCAGTAGAGAACAAAGCGGCCCTCCTGGCGAAGAGGGCGATCGTTGCAGGCGACGAGACGTTGCGCTGGGATCGTGTTCACGGCAGACTCCTGGATAATGGCTTCAGACCGCAGCCGGGGAAGGGGGATCGCTGCCCGGTGCCGGCAGGCCCCGCTCATGCAGCACCTGTTTGACCCGTTCCAGAATGTCGCTGGCCAGCACTCGCTCCAGGCGGATTTCATGGACATAGGCCTTGATGGTGAAACGGGTCAAAAAGCGGTACTCGAATCGGTCCTCTACCAGTACCGCAATCGGTTTGCCGAGATGGACGTAAGGCGAGCAGGCTGCGGCTTCCCAGGCCAGCTCCTTGACCGGGCCAACAGCCACATCGGCCGGCAGGTGAAAGCGAACCACCACCATTTCGTCGAGCTGGCCGGCGTTGGCGTTGCTGATCGCCTGGGTCTGGACCAGGGAGTTGGGAAAGGTCACCACCGAGTCTTCAAAGGTGCGAATCTGCACCGAGCGCAGACCGATATTGATCACTTCGCCGTAGTGTTCTCCAACCTGAATCATGTCGCCGACGTGAAAGGGGCGCTCGAAAAGGATCAGGACGCCGGAGACGACGTTGCGCACCAGGTCCTGGGCGCCGAGGCCCAGGGCCAGGCCGGCGGAGGCGGAGACTGCCAGCAGGGTGTTGAGGGGAGGCTGGATGATGCCGAACAGGATGTAAGCCACAGCGGCGATCCAGGTGAGCAGTCTCAACACCGGGTAGAGACCCGAGATCAGCAGGCGGTGGCGGCTGAAGCGGACAGCGAGGGCGGAAAGGACGCGCCGCAGCAGCCACAAGCCGCCGACGGTCAGTATAGCGACCAGCAGGATTGCCAGCAGGCGTTCGCCGGAAAGGTGTTGGTGAAGAAAGTCGGGCAATGTCGGCAGGGGCAGATCTTTCATCGAGACTCCTTGGTCGCCTATTGCAGAATGTTGCGGCCTTCAAGGGTGGCAGTCGCCGGGGCGTAAAAAAGCGGATTGAGCTGGTAGCGGTCGTCCGCATCATCCTGCGGCGCCGCACCCAACAGGTTGAGCTGAACAAGGTGGTCGAGCAGCATGCTGCTGCGCAGGGTGTCGCAGGCGAAGATGGCCGCATGTTCGGCAGCAGTCAGCTCGCCATGGGCGATGATTTCAGCCAGAGTATACATCTGTTGACGATCGAGGGACCGTAGCGAGCTGTAGTCGAGCTTGCCCAGAGGGCGGACGGTGATACTGTCTTTGGCTTGATCGTAGTCGAGACACAACAGCCAGTAGTAGAGAGCGGCCTGCATGTTGCCCCGGCTGGCTGCGAAAAGGTCAGCAAAGAACCGCTCTTGCAGGGAGCTCTGGTCGTCGCCGTTCTTTTTCGGTGCAAGACCGTTATCGTCGCCTTTCAGGAAGACCACCGGATAGCTGCTGGTCTGAAGCCTCAGCATCATGGCGTCGCGAACTTCCGCCTGGGTACCGAACAGGGTCGGCAACTGGTCGGTAAAGTAGCGGTCGATTTGCAGCAGGTGGAGCAGTCGCTGCCAGGGGTGTATGCGACAGGTCACGACCCAGAATAGCCGCTTGCGGCTGGCCAGCACCAGGCGCAAAAAGGCCCGGATGCTCTTAAGGCCGCCCGGCGTGCGCAGCAGCAGGCGGTGAACGTTTTCGACGATGACCACCGCCGGGGGCAGCTGCTGCAGTTGTTTTTCCAGCTCGGCAAGATCCGCCGGGACTGACGGCAGGTCGAACCAGCGGCAGCAGAGATCGATAAACGGCTGTTCGCCTTTCAGGCGCTGTTCGACGTTGAGGCGATGGACGGGGTAGTGGTTGCCGAGTTCGCTCTGAAAGCAGTTGACCAGCGAGGTTTTGCCGCTGCCGTTGGGTCCGACCACCGCCACGCTGCACAGGCGCCCCTCCTGCCAGCGTTTGAACAGGCTGCGAAGAGTTTCCAGGTGCTGTTCCTTGCCGACCAGGAATTCGCGGTTCTTGAGCGCACCGATGGTGAACAACCGGCGGCAAACCGGCGGCAGGACTTTCGTCCGGACCATGATGTCTTCCGGAGTTGGCAATTCGGAGAGTTTTTGAAGAGTTTCATCCCGGCCCGGGGAGGTTCCCGGTTTGCCTGAAAGGCGGCGGCTGAAAGCGGTAATTTGGGACCACAGGGAACCCAGCATTTGTCGTGGCCGCTCCAGCTTCTGTCGACCCTGTTCAAGCCAGCGCTGCCAGGCCCTGCCGAAACGACGTCTGCCATGCTGTGTCCGCTCCTGCCAACTAAGTTCACGCTGCAGATCTCGGGGAATCAGGGCGAGGATGTCGTCCCGGTCGCGATCCAGGTCGGTCAGCAACTGCTGCCCTGCCTGCTTTAGAGGATTGGCGGCTGTACTTAGCTGATCTGCTGCCCTGGCCAGGGTCTCGCCAACCACCCGAACGATCTCTTTCAGCCCCTCTTTGGCCTCGGGTTGCGGTTCTCCATCTACTATCTTTGTGGCAAGTTGACAGCAATCTTCGGCGGCAGTCTCGAGATTGAAGCGCAGGTTGCGCCAAAGGTCGGCTAAAGCGCCGGTTGCCTCTTCGTATCTTTCCTGAAATTGTAACAGTGCGGAAGGAAGTTCTTTTTGCAAAGGTGCGGGCAGATGACGGTTGAGGGTTTCGCAGGGCTCGCAGCGAAGAATTTTGTAGCGACGGCGCAATTGTTGACGTAATCGCAGGAAGACCAGGCGACTTCTGAGGTAGCCGTGCCCATTGCAGGCCTGGTCGAGTATGCCCGATCCCTCAATTTCCCAGATGGAACGCCCGGCGGGCTGATTTTTCTGCTGACGGTCAAGAATCAGGACCAGCTCCTCCGGCAGAGTTTTGCAGTTTTTCGACCAGACATCTACCAGTGATTGGAGAATGTCGCTTAGTGGGCGGCCTTTGGGAGCAACCCGGCGCAGTGCCTGGTCGAGCCGGTTGCGAACCCGGTCGTAAAGCCAGAGGATGCGCGCCTCGATGGAGCGGTTCAGCCGGACGACCGCTTCCGGGGTCAGGGGGTCTTCGTCGAGGACGGCGGTGAATTCTTCTGTGAGTTGCTCAATAGCTTTGTGCAGCTGGCCGGCGGTTTCTATGAGCTCGTCATGCAGTTTTTGTAGGGTATCATCGAGCTGTTGGCCGGCTTGCTCCAGGGCTTCCTTGGCCGCGGCATCCATTTCAGCCAGCAGGCTGTTGAGCGAAGGACCCTGGTCCTTCTGGTGCAGAAAGCTGTCTTTACGGGACAGTTCTGTGAGTTGTCTGCGGCAGGCGGCAGAATCTTCAGCCATAATTTTTCCTGAAATAGAGAGGCACTCCGCCAATCGTTTGGGGCATGAGGCTCCAAGGGTTAACGATGTTCCCATTAGGGGTTATGTTACAATGTACTCTAATCAGGCTGTTTTTGCGACCCACAATCTATAAGGGGTAAGAACCTATGGAAAAAATTCGTTTAGGTATCAGCTCTTGTCTACTTGGAGAAAATGTTCGCTACGATGGAGGCCATCAACTAAATCGTTATTTGCGCGATACCCTCGGACGCTTTGTGGACTACGTGCCTGTTTGCCCCGAGGTGGAGATGGGCCTGTCGATTCCGCGGGAAACGTTGCGCCTGGTGGGTGATCCGGATTCACCGCGGCTGGTTTTCTCCAAAAGCGGTGAGGATGTTACCGAGCGGATGATTTCCTGGGCGCAAAAACGTCTAGACGAACTGGAGGGGGAAGAGCTCTGCGGGTTTATTTTCAAGTCCCGTTCCCCCAGCAGTGGTATGGCCCGGGTGAAACTTTACGATCGCAACGGGGTGCCGAGTAAAAATGGCGTCGGTCTCTTTGCCCGCCAGTTGATGGAACGATTTCCGCTGCTTCCCGTAGAAGAGGACGGGCGGTTGAACGATCCCCGCTTGCGGGAAAATTTTTTGGAAGCGATTTCCACCTTTCGGTCCTGGCGTCAGGTGCTGGCCGGGGGATTCAAGCCGGCGGATCTCGTCAAGTTTCATTCCCGGCACAAACTGTTGCTTATGTCACACAGTGTCGAGTTGGCCCGGCAGATGGGAAAGTTGGTGGCCCAGGCCGGCTTAATGCCGGCTGCCGAGCTGTTTGATCAATATCAGAACTTGCTGATGAAAGCAGTTCGCCGGTTGGCGACACCGGCTAAGCACGTCAATGTCTTGCAGCATGCCCTCGGTTACTTCAAGCGCCAGCTCTGTGCGGACGAAAAACAGGAGATGCTGGAACTGTTCGATCAATATCGGCAGGGCGTGCTGCCGTTAAGTGTGCCGATAGCCCTGTTAAACCACTATGTGCGTAAATACAAGCCGGACTATTTGGACGAACAGGTTTATTTGCATCCCCATCCCGTGGAGTTGCATCTGCGTACCGGTTTATAGCTGTTTCTGCGTGACTTAAAGAGGTTTTGCTGGGGCTTTATGTCGAAGGCGGGGGGGGGCAAAGCAAAGCGCAACCCGCGAGGGTGGGTCAAAGATTTTTTTGGCCGTTTAATGCGGTCTCGATGGCGTCCTGCAGTTCTTGCGGCCGGACCGGCTTGACAAAGATCGCTACGGGATCGATGGCTTTGGCTCGTGCCATCAGCTCGTTGGAGGAATACCCGCTGATAAAGATGATGGGCGTTGGGCAGAGTTCCCGTACCCGGTAGGCGGTCTCGATGCCATCCATATCGCCGGTCAGGTTGATGTCCATCAGGATTACGTCGGGTTTGTCCAGCGGCAGGCGTTCGAGGGCCTTGCGTCCGGTTGCAACCGGTTCGCAGGTGGCATAGCCCATGTTTTCCAGGGCCATGTTCATGGCTAATGCGGTGATTGCCTCATCTTCCACTAAAAGGATTTTAGTTTTGGTTGATGTATGCATATCCAAATTAAAATACAGACTTTTTTTTAAAAACGAAACGAAAAATTCCGTTGCCGGATGAAATTCTAGCGACTGGTCTTTGATTAAGGAAGGAGAGATTCCGGGGGAAGGGCTAGTATTCAGTAGTCGCACCTAATGGGAAACGCTTGTTTTATGGGCAAATTCTAGTCTAATGACTCTTTGTGGCTTCGCTGAAAAAGGCTATTATTAAAGGAGAAATTAAATACCCCAGGTCACAGGTCCGTCTATCCAGCAACTAAGGGCCGCTGATGGATTTGGTTTTTATGACCGCATGGATCTTTTTGTTTTCAGCTTCTGTCAGTAAACGTCCGGCGGAGTGCTTGTCAATATAAATAGGGGTTGGGTTGTGCTGCGACAGAGGATACAGGAATTCGTTTATGAAAACAGTTCTGGTCGTTGAAGGGAACGGAAATGATTCTGCGGCGCTGCATGAACTTTTGCAGAGTCACGGCTATACGGTTAATCAGGCGAGCGGCAACCCTTTGCAAGTGTCCGAAGTGGCTGAGCCTTTGGAACATCAGGATGAGAATCATTTTGAGAACCCACCCCTGGCAACATTTCGCTCCCAGCATGACGACAAGTTGTATGCTATTTCCCCGGCGGCAGGCGATACCTTTGAGATCAGCAAGCCGCCCCAGGGGGTGGAGCAGCACTTTCGAGGAATTTTTGACAATGGTCCCCTGGGTATTTTTCGTTCCAGTCTCGAAGGCAAGTTGCTGAGCATCAATCCGTTCGGAGCTCAAATGCTCAAATACGATTCTCCCCTGGAGATGATCGAAATGGTCAACCGAAAGGGGATTGCCGAAACCCTTTACCTGGATGACAATCACCGGCAGGAAGTTCTCGCCCATATTCTTGGTTGCGACGACTGGGCCGTTTTCGACGAAAAATTTCGCTGCAAGGACGGCAGCCTCATCACCTGTAGTTTCCATATGCGGGCGGTGCGCGATGTCGATGGAAAACCTCTCGAACTGGAGGGTTTTATCGAGGATATCAGCGAGCGCAAACGGACGGAACTAGCGCAACATTTCACCCAGTTCGCCGTCGACAATGCTATTGACCCAGTCTTTTGGGTCGATGAGCAGGGGCGGTTCGTTTATTTCAACGATGCGGCTTGCTATAGCCTGGGATGCAGTCAGATAGAATTGATCGGCATGGCGATTTTCGACATCGATCCCGATTGTTCTCCTGAGGTGTTCAGCCAGAGATGGCAGGAGATCAAAAGGCACTGTTCAGCAACTTTTGAACGTCGGCATCAGACCCGGGATGGCCATGTCTTTCCGGTAGAGATTCGTGCCAATTATCTGGTTTTTCAAGGTAAGGAATACGTTTGCCTTTTTGCCACCGATATCAGCGAACGCAAACGCTCGGAACGAACCCTGAAGTTCACCCAGTTTGCCATTGATAAATCTAAGGACATGGCGTTCTGGGTAAAGGAAGACGGCAGCTTCTTCTATGTCAATGATGCGACGTGTCGGATACTGGGTTACAGCCGGGAAGAACTTTTGCAGATGTCGATTCCCGATATCGATTCAGCCTTTACAGCAGAGGTATTAGTTGAGCACTGGTGCGAGTTAAGAGAAAAGGGTTCCTTGACGTTAGAGACCTTGCATCGGGCCAAGGATGGTCGAATCTATCCTGTAGAGGTTCGTTCCAATTATCTGGAGTTTGACGGCAAGGGGTATAATTGTGCATTTGTCGTCGATATCACCGAGCGAAAGCGGACCGAGGAAGCCCTGAAGCTGAGCCAACTCATGGTAGAAGGTGCGTCTGTGGGGATCTTCCGTGGGGACGAGGAAGCCCGGATTCTGTTTGTCAACGACTACTGGGCCCGCAAGCTCGGCTATACCCCCGAGGAGCTTCGTTCCCTGAGCTTCTTCGATCTCGATCCTAACCTGACGCCGGAATTCTGGCAGGCGCACCGCAAAAAAATGGCGGCCAGCGGTTCGAATATCTTTGAATCGGTGCATCGCTGCAAGGATGGGACAGAGATTCCCGTGGAAGTCACGGTCAACCTCTTCCGCTATAGGGACCAAGGATTCAGCTGTTCCTTCGTTCAGGATATCACCGAGCGCAAGCAAACGGAAAAAACCTTGCGACAGGCCAATCTGGTGCTTGAAAACAGCTTGGCGGTTCTGTTCCGCTGGAAAGCAGAGCCCGGCTGGCCGGTTGAAATGGTATCCGAGAACCTAATTCAGTTCGGTTATTCCGCTGAAGAACTCCTTTCCGGCGAGATTCCCTTTGCTTCCCTGGTCCACCCAGAGGACCTGCAACGGGTTGCTGCCGAGGTGGAGGAGCATACCTGGCGTAGAGAAGACCGGTTTCAGCAGGAGTACCGGATTGTCACCAAAAAGGGAGACGTGCGCTGGGTGAATGATCGTACCTTGGTGGAGCGGGATGCAGAAGGTCGGGTCACCCACTATCAGGGCCTGGTCATGGACATCACCGGCCGCATGGAAGCTGAAGAGAAGCGTCGTTTAAGCGACAGGCGGCTGCAAAGTGTATTTCGCGTGGCGCCTGCGGGAATAGGGTTGGTGTGTAAAAGGGTTCTCTCGGAGGTTAATCAGCGTATTTGTGACATGACGGGTTATACGGCAGAGGAGCTCGTCGGCAACAGTGCGCGGATGTTGTATCCCTCGCAGGAAGAATTCGATTGGGTTGGCAAGGAGAAGTACGCCCAGATAGAGGCCATGGGTGTTGGCGAGGTTGAAACCCGCTGGCTGCGAAAAGACGGGAGCATCATCAATGTCCTGCTGGCTTCGGCTCCTTTGGATCCATTGGATTTGTCCCAGGGAGTCAGTTTTACCGCGCTGGATATTACCGATCGCAAAAGGGCCGAAGAAGCGCTTCGGGAGTCGGAGAGAAAATACCGTTCGATTGTCGAGAGTGCCCCCTTCGGCATTACCCGTTCCACCCGGGACGGCAAGCTGGTCAGCGCTAACCCGGCGCTCGCCTCTATCCTGAAATACGACTCGACCGAAGAGTTGATGGAAACCATCAACCGCTCCAGCATCCAGGAGGTTCTATTCCCTGAACCATCCGAGCGGGAACCCCTGGTGGAGAATATCCTCTCCGGCGATTCCTGGACGGTCTTTAACAACCGCCTGCGCTGCAAGGATGGCAGTACAGTCACCTGCCGGGTCCATTCCCGACGAATCGTGGATGAGGACGGTCAGGCCAGCGAATTCGAAAGTTTTCAGGAAAACATCACCGATCAGCTGGCGGCGGAAGAGGCCCTGCGGGAGAGCGAGGAGAGATTCCGCGTACTGGCGGAAACCTCGCCGGTAGCGATTTGCCTCTACCAGGGGGAACATGTCATTTACGCCAACCCCGCCATGGAACGGCTGTTCGGCTACAGCGCCGAAGAGTTGTGCCGGATGAAGTTCTGGGACTGGAGCCATGAAGACGATCAGGAACTGGTTCGGACCCGTGGGCTATCCCGATTGGCTGGAGAGACTGTGCCCGGCCAGTACGAGGTCAAGTACGTGGCCAAAAGTGGTAAGGAACTGCATGTACTTGTTTCAGCCGGGACCATGAAGCACCAGGCGGGCGCCGTCGGGGTGGCGTCGTTTCTCGATATAACCGAACGCAAGCGGACGGAGCAGGTTATCCGGTCTTCCCTGGAAGAAAAAGATGTGCTGCTGCGGGAAATCCACCACCGGGTCAAGAACAATCTGCAGGTTGTGTCGAGTCTGCTTTACCTGCAGTCGCAGAAGCTAACCGATCCCGAGCTGCAAAGTCATTTCCTCGAAAGTCAGAGCCGTATCTGTTCCATGGCCCTGGCCCATGAACTGCTTTATCAATCCAGGAGTCTTGCCGAGATCAGTTTTAAAGATTATGTGGAAAGTCTGGTCAGTCAGCTGCGGCAGGTTTTTCAGGGACCCGAGCAGCAGATAGAGTGCCGGTCGGTCATCGGGGATATTTCCCTCGACATCGCCCAGGTGGTTCCCTGTGGTTTGTTGATTACCGAACTGCTTTCCAATGCCTACAAACACGCCTTTACGGACGGTCGCAGCGGAAATATTACCGTCTCGATGGAAAAGTCGAACGGACAATTGACTCTGTCCGTGGCCGACAACGGTGTGGGCCTGCCAGCGGATCTGGATTGTCGTCACACCACGACCCTTGGTCTGCAACTGGTAACGGCCCTGACAAATCAGCTTAACGGCATCCTTGACGTGAAACAGGAAGGCGGAACCATTTTTCGGGTAATTTTTGATTCTGACGTCGCGCGTAATCATCAAAGCAGTCACCAGGGACCGGAACAGCCGGTTTAAGGAGTTATGCGGTCTTGATAGGCAAAATTCTGATTGTAGAAGATGAGGCTCTGATTGCTCTGAATATCGAGAGGCGGTTGGAGAGCCTGGGCCATGAGGTCTGTGGCGTTGTCGCCTCCGGCGAAGAGGCCTTGAGTCAGGCCGCCGCCCTGAAGCCCGACCTGGTGCTGATGGATATCAATCTGTCCGGTACCATGGACGGTATCGAAACGGCAGCCCTGATTCGTGAAAGACTTGCTATCCCATCCGTTTACTTGACCGCGCATGCCGACGAGGCAACCTTGTCCCGGGCAAAGCAAACCGATCCTTACGGATTTTTACTCAAGCCATTTCAAGAGATCGATTTGCGTATCGGCCTGGAAATGGCCTTGCACCGCCGTGCTACCGAGCTGCGTGCCAAAGAGAGCGAGGAGATGTTTCGCCTGGTTACCGAGGGCATCGATGATGTCTTCTGCCTCAGCAGCCCTGACCTGAAGGTTGTTTATTATGTCAGCGCTGCTTACGAGCGACTGTGGGGACGCTCACCGGATAGTCTTTATCAAAGCCCCATGTCCTTTCTCGAGGGTGTTCATGAGGAGGACTTGGCCAGGGTGGTTGCTGTTTTTGCCCAGCCGGGCCGGGAAATCCGTGAACTGGAATATCGTGTGGTTCGTCCCGATGGCTCCATTCGCTGGGTCAGAGACCGGCGTTTCCCCGTTTGTGATCAGCAGGGAAAGTGTATTCGACTGGCGAGTATTGTTACGGATATTACCGAACAACGGCAAGCTCGGGAGGATTTGCTGGCTCTCAATAAACAACTGCAGCAACAGGCCACCCACGACATGTTGACCGGTTTGCCCAACCGGCGGTTGTTTATCGACCGGCTCGAGCAGGCGCTGGCCCATTCCCGGCGGTTTGGGGGCCGGGTCGGCATGTTGTTTATTGATCTTGACGGTTTTAAGGACATTAACGACCGTTTTGGACATCAGGCGGGAGATGAAGCCCTGATCCTCATTGCCAAGCGAATCAAGCTTTTGCTGCGAGAGGTGGATAGCGCCGCCCGTTTGGGGGGCGATGAATTCGGAATCGTCTTGCCGGATATCGCTTTGCTGGAGGACGCCAAATTGGTCGGGGAGAAAGTGCTGCAGGAAGTCAGTCAGCCCTTTGTTCTTCGTTCGGTCAGTTGCAGCCTTGGTGCGAGCATCGGTGTTACCGGCTATCCCGATCTCGGTGAGACAGTCGATGAACTTATCAGCCGTGCCGATAAAGCCATGTATCAGGCTAAAAAGGGTGGCAAGGGGGGCGTTTGCGTCTATCAGCGCTCCGAGAAGGAAAATGGGACGTGACGGTCAGCGATGGGGAATTTGTTCGTGATAAAAAAAGCGGACAGCGCGTTCGAGGCGTGCCAGTAGCCGGACATAATTGAGGGGTTTGAAAATAATATCGAAAAACCCCATACCGAGCAGGGCTGCTTCCTCTTCGGGTGAACTGACAGCCGAAAGGGCGATCACCGGTCGGTTTTGAGTCGCAACATTGGTCCGCAGGGTTTGAATCAGTTTTTTGGCGTGTGACGTATTGCCCGATGTACTGAGCAGGATCAGGTGGGGATTTTCCTGCATGGCCAATTTGATGGCGGCCGTGGTGGAAGTGGCAAAAAACGGTTGATAACCGGCATCGCGGAGGTTGGCGCATACGACCCCGCGATAGAGGTCGTTTTCATCGATAATCAGGACTTTGTTGGGCGCTGAAGCCTTGGTCGGTTTTTCATGCATGTAGTAACGCTTGATGGCTTTGAAAATTTCTGTCGGGGTTGCCAGAACCGGTTCAATGCGCAGCGCTGTTTTGAAGGCGATCTTATCCAGTGTGTCAAAATCGAGGGGATTGCTAATGGCCAGTTTTAAAAGGCCATCCTTAAGTTCAAGGGGAAAGATATTTTTCTTGATGGCCATGTCGCAGTCAATGACCTGTTGCAGGTTTTCGGGAATGACCGGAGCGGAGATGGTCTGAATGGCGCTGAGACTGAACTGCCGGGCAAGAATGCAGGCGATATCCCAGTCGTTGATGGCGCCCATATCCTCGAGAATTCGCCCCAGGGCCAATCCCGATTTTTTTTGCGCTTGCAAGGCGGCATTCAAAACGGCCTCTGTGATGACCCCCGCCTCGACCAGAATCTCGCCGAATTTTTTGCGTATCTGCATGTGAGCCAACCCTGTTTATATCGGTGATTAATTATTTCTAGCACAGTTCCGGTGCGGAGAAAAGACCTTCCATGGGTCTTCCAAACAGTGTTTTCAGGGCTTGGATGCCTGGTGGAAACGAATGCGGGCCGGGTTCCCTCGGGTTAGCAGGGATGCCCTGCCAAGGTCCAGTAGTTGGTTCAGCTGGCCAGAATGCCGGCTCCATCCTGTTTAAGGGGGTGTGCATAAGGAGAGGCGGCGCTATGATAGTAAAAATTCAGGGCTCGTTCGATGCGGGCCTGTAGTCGGGTGTAATTAAGGGGTTTGGCAATGACATCAAAGAAACCGAGACGCAAGAGAAAGGCTTCCTCTTCTGGGGTCTTGTTGGCCGTCAGAGCAATAATCGGGCAGCTGTTCGTATGCCTGTTTTGTTGAAGCCGTTCATAGATTACCTGACTGCTGACCGTTTTCATGCAGGTGTCTACGAGGATCAGGCGGGGCGGGGTTTCCTGAGCGATTTGAATCGCTTCTTCCACGGTCACTGAAAAGAGAGGCAGGTAACCATTCCGCTTAAGGTTGTTGCAGATTGTGGAGCGGAACAGATCGTGATCATCGATGATCAGCAGATAGGTGCCGGGTCGAGCTTCTTCCTCCGGTTCTTTCAGGTAAAAGCGCCTGATTGCCTTGAAGATAGCTGCCGGTGTGGCCAGGACCGGCCGGATATGGCGACCTGTCTTGAAGGCCAGGCGATCACGGGTGTTGAAATCGAGGGGATTGCTTAAGGCTACTTCAATCGCACCATTGCGGATTCCCAGGGGAAAGACCATCATTTTAAGAGCGCTGTCGCAATCGATAAGGTCGAGGGCGGCTTTTGATGCCGAGCCTTCCTGAATATTGTCGATGACCGGCAAATTGAACTGGCGGGCGAGGATATCAACGATGTCCCGGTCGCTGATCAGACCCAAATCCTCAAGGACTCGCCCCAGGGCCATGCCGTTTTTGACTTGTTGGGAGAGGGCCGCATTCAGGTCTTTCTCGGTAATGACTCCGGCTTCAAGCAGGATTTCTCCAAATTTCATACGGGATCGCATCGGCCGCTCACTTTGAAAAGGAATAAAAAAACAAAAAGGGCTCGGGATAGTGTCTATCCAGTCTCAGCATTGCAAATTTGGCACCACACGAAAGTTTGGATAGCGACGCCCTGATTTAGGCAAATTATGCCTGTTTTTGGCTGGTCGCTCGATGGCTTGCCAATAAGGTGTAAGGTTTTTCGACGGCTGTTTTACAGGTTTTTTACGGAATCGGCCAGATGGATCTGGTCTTGTAAAATAATCCGACAAATATAATAATTTCGGGACCTTAAATTCTCTTTCATTGGTCGCAGATTAGACGATGTTTCTTTATGGATGGACGTTTTATGCTTTGTCCCCTTTGTGAAAACAAACAAACTCTGCCCTTCTGGCGCGACCAGCGGCGCTCTTACCTGCGATGTGACCGGTGTTGCCTGGTATTTGTTCCGGCAGAATATCATCTCACTCCAGTTGCTGAAAAAGCCGAATATGATCTTCATTGCAACGACCCTTGCGATTCCGGCTATCGCAAATTTTTGAACCGTTTGTGTGAGCCGCTTCGGGAGCGTCTCAGAAAAGGGGCCAAAGGACTCGATTTTGGTTCCGGACCGGGACCGACTTTAGCGCCAATGTTCACTGAGGCCGGATTCGATATGGCCATATACGATCCTTTTTATGCACCGGATCGTTCGGTTTTGCAGAGCCGTTACGATTTTATTTCCTGCAGCGAGGTGGTAGAGCATTTTCATTTTCCCGGCCGGGAACTTCAGTTTCTTTGGGAGATGCTGCGTGTGGAAGGTTGGCTGGGTGTCATGACCAAGCTGGTGATTGACCAACAGGCTTTTTCGCGCTGGCATTACAAAAACGATCCTACCCATGTGTCCTTTTTCAGCAGGGAAACCTTTGTTTACCTTGCTCGCAAATGGGACGCCCGCCTCGAGTTCATCGCACCTGATGTCGTTTTGTTGCAAAAAAGCTTGAAATAGAGCTATTTGTGATAATCTGGTTACAACTCGAAGGAACCCGTAATAATTGACTTTATAAGCAAAAAATAAGTTGTTTTGCAAAAATGACCAGGTATCACCCGTCAAGCGGTTTCGGGTCTATGCTAGTCTGCCAAATTACAAAAGGGCGTTTTTCCTTTATGGAAGAAACGCCCTTTTTATCTGGCCGGCCCAGTCTGGTTATGAATTATGGTAATTGTGCGTGAACGAAAAATGTTGCCTTCACAAAGAGCTACTTTTTTTCAAACTCGGCGAAAGCGGTTGTTTCATAGTGGCCTTCGCTAACGTATCGCAAAAGCTTCCGGAATTGATTGGCGGGAATATATCCTTTTACATTAATGATCGGTTTGCCGTGAATATCCAGTACCAGGCTGGTGGGAGTGTAGTTGATCAGAAACTCCTCTTTCAGGTTTTTTTCCTGACTGATATCGACCTCAACCAGAAGAAACCGTTCGTTCAATAGAGAGATAATATCCTTATTTCGAAAAACCTTGCGTTCCATCTCGGTACATTGGTAGCACCAGGGGCTGGTAAAAAAAATGAACAGAGGTCTTTGGGAGTCTTTGCTTGTTTGCAGTGCGGTTTCATAGTCGAGAAAGATCAGTTTTTCCGCAGCGTTCAGGCACGGTGGACTTCCCAACCATAAACAGGCTGCAACCACGATGCAGATCGGCAGGAAGAAAATAGACTTTTCCGTCCGATCCACAAGCATACATCTCTTTTCCCTAACCACGCTTTTGTCGGAGCACAGATCGTTCATGGGATCAGGGCGCCTTTGTTTCATAGGTGTCGAAAGTCATGGTTTTGTATTTCTCTTCTGCCACATACTTCAACATGCGTTCAAAGCGTGTTTTTTTGATCACATCTTTTTCCCGCAACACCGTCGATCCATCAGGGGCGATAAAGACATGGGTTGGCGTGTAATCGGCTTCAAACAGCTTGGCCGTCTGCTTTTCTTTGTCCAGATCGACTTCGACTGGTATGAAATGCTGATTAATGAAGCTTGTGATCTCTGCATCCTTGTAAACCTTGCGCTCCATGTTTTTGCACCGATAGCAATAAGACAGATGGAAAAAAAGGAGGATGGGTTTGTTTAGCTCCCGCTGTTTTTCCAGCCCCTGTTCATAGGTAAGCCAATCCACGCCATGTTCGCCGGCCGTGCCCGGCGCCGCAAAATGCGTCAGGGTCACGACAGTTGCCAGAGCGACTAGTATGAACTTGATACCTTTCATGGGATCCTCCCTTATGCGCGGTTACTGGTTGCTTAAAAACGGTAGCTTGCCATCAAGTGAAATGTGTCCATGGTATGCGACACTTTAGAACCGTAAAATGGATTAACATTCGGATCTGGGTTTCCGTCGTTGGTTTCGGTGTTGGTAAAGGCATGTTCGTAGGCGAAATCGAAGTCCCAATTCTTCCAGGTGTAGGTAAACCCGGCGGTGGCATGGTGTTCGACAAGGGCCGGAAAGATCGGGCTCAAATTTACATTGGTGACCGGAGTGTTGCCGTAATTATATCCCGCCCGGACTTTGAAGGACTCGGTCAATTCGTATTCCGCACCGATGGCCACCACAACTTGATCGTCCCAGTCCATTTCAAAAGGGATTTTCATCTCAGCGGGCGCCATCGGGTTGTTGGGGTCGCTGGCTGTAACCGTAACGGTCTTGATAGCGGAACTCCAGTTGATCCAGCTCAGGTCCATAGCCAGGAGCAGCTTAGGCGTAGCCCGGTAGGCGACCCCCGCTTCCACCTGCCGGGGCCAGGTAAACCCATCCATCTTTACGTCATCGTATTTTACCTTGCCCATGCCAGGGAACATCTGTGTTAGCTCGCCATCGTCAAAATCGATGGAGCTTTCGGTCGTGTAAGTTGCGCCAACGGACCATTTGTCGTTGATCTGATAGCTGAGGCCGAAACGCCCCGAGAAGGTAAAGCTGCTCAGATCGGTTACCTCATGGCCTATAGTATTGGGGAAAAAGTCATACTTTATGGTGGCATAGCCAGCATACAAACTGGCTCCCATGGTTAACTTGTCGCTGACGTTATAAGCCAGAGTGGGAGAAAGTCTGACGAATCCGACTTCGGACATGAGATCGTCCTTCATGCCCGCCATCATTGGATCTGGATGTGTCGGCATAACTTGAACGTCCTGAAAATCGACGCCCATGCCGCCCTGGGCGAAAACGCCGATGCCCGCGGACCAGCGGCTGGTCCCGATGCGTTGGGCGTAACCTATGAAGGGAACGGGAAAAACTTGAAATTCATTGTCTGTCTTGCTTCCGCCGCCAGGCGTGTCTTCCATGTCGGGAAAAAGAAGTCCGGTGCCCACGGAAATGACGCGATTACACGTTGTCGCCAATTGCGCGGGATTGCCCGCAATGGCTGTGCAGCCCGCCGGAACTGCCGCGTCCGCACCGCCCATACCGGCAGAGACGGCACCCGTCCCGATCATGTTCATGCCATTGGTCGCCAGGGCGGTCAGCGGCGCAAAGCACATCAAAGTTACAAGGAATAAACCTGGAATAACCCTTTTCATCATCCTCCCCCTTATTTTATCGCTATATAGGGCTCTATACCATCAGAAACATTCTGTTGGGCCAGGGCCGGTAGATTTCTTCTGTCTCGAGACGAGTCTGTACGGCAGGAAACACGTAGCCTGCTTTCCCCTGACAGGTACGTTCCTTAAGGTCTTGCCAATGTTGGAAATTGAACAGTTTTCCATATGAAGCAGCGATGGTTTCCATTTGATCGTTTTGAACTGCTAAAACGCGGGTGAACCTAACCGGCTCACCCGCGACAAATTTAAATAAACAGATTGTTGTCCGAGCTTTCAGAGGCTTCGAGATAGGCGGCTACCCCGCCGCTTTGAACACCGTCGATAAGCTCTTCCTTGCGAATGCCCATCAGGTCCATGGACATCTGGCAGGCCACGATGTTCACACCGCCAGCGATGGCCATCTCGATCATTTCCTCCAAAGCCGGGACATTGTGCTTGTCCATGATGCCGCGGATCATCTTGCTGCCCATGCCGGCCATGTTCATGTTGGACAGAGGCAGTTTCTTGGAGCCGCGGGGCATCATCCAGCCGAAGGCCTTTTCGATGATGTTTTTACGCAGGCCCTTCACTTTGCCGTGCTTGCGCAAGGCATTGAGCCCCCAGAAGGTGAAGAACAGGGTGACCTTGCGTCCCATGGCCAGGGCGCCGTTGGCGATGATGAAGCTGGCGATGACCTTGTCCAGGTTACCCGAAAAGACGATGATGGTTTTGTCGTTGCCGGCGGCCACAGGAACCGCTTCGGGCGCCTGGCCGGCTTTTTCGATAACCGCCTTGACAATGCCTTTTTGCACCGAAATATCGCGTACCACGTTGCCGGTGCTGCGCGCCCAGGCCGGGGCGTCGTTCATAAAGCCCGGATCGCTGGCGGTAATCGACAGGGCCTCACCCGGCTGCAGGACATCCATCTCCTGCTTGAGCCGCATCACCGGGCCAGGGCATTGCAGCCCGCAGGCGTTTACTTCGACAATCTTCGAGGGGGCATCGTTTGTGGGTTGCACCATGGGAATAACCTTCTGTTCAGTCTGTTGTTTGGGAGCGGTCTCCGGCACCTTGTGGGTGGTCGTCGCCACAAGCCAGGTTTCGTAGCCGCCGGACAGGTTGTAGACGTTGTCGAAGCCGTTGGCTGCCAATACGCGGATCGCCTGGTAGGCGATGAGCCCGACGCGACAGTAAAGGACGACTTTCTTGTCGCGGGGGATTTCGTCAAGCCGCTCGCGCAGTTCGGCCTGCGGGATGTTGACCGAGCCGGGCATCACGCCGCTGGCGCATTCCGCCGGGGTGCGCACGTCGAGCAGGAAAAGCTCGGCAGGATCGGCGCTCTCGATTTCAGTCCACTTCATGGTTTTGATCAATCCCTCGAGGACGTTCTGAGCCACGAATCCGGCCATGTTGACCGGGTCCTTGGCTGACGAATAGGGCGGCGCGTAGGCGTGTTCGATCTCGGTCAGGTCGTCCACGGTCATGTTGGCCTTGATGGCCGTGGCGATAACGTCGATGCGCTTGTCGACGCCGCTGTAGCCGGTGGATTGGGCACCCAGCACTCGGCGGGTATCGGGTGAAAAAAGCACCTTGAGGCACATCTTCATCGCTCCGGGGTAGTAGCCGGCGAAGTCGTTGGGATGAATGATGACTGAATCGAAGGGGATGGCGTTGGCGAGGCAGAGCTTTTCCGAGGCGCCGGTCATGCCGATGGTGAGGTCGAATACCTTGGCAATGGCTGTCCCCATGGTGCCGTTGTAGGTGCGGGGCTTTTCGCCGTGCATATTGTCGGCGGCAATGCGCCCCTGCTTGTTGGCCGGACCGGCCAGGGGGATGGTGGTTTTCTTGTTGGTCAGGGGGTGCATGACCTCAATGACGTCACCGGCGGCAAAAATACCTTCCTTGTTGGTTCTGAGGCTATCGTCCGTCAAGATGTGGCCGCGCTTGCCCAACTCGATGCCGGAATTCGCCAGGAACGCAGTATTCGGCTTGACCCCGATGGAAAGCAGAACCAGGTCGGCTTCGACCTTTTTGCCGCTGGAAAGGGTAGCGACCACGCTGCCGTCGGCTGCCGAGGTGAATTTGCTGACGCCGTCCTCCAGTTGCAGGTCGACGCCGTGCATGGCCACTTCGCGGTGCACCATGGAGGCCATTTCGAAGTCGACGACGTTCATGGCTTGCTTGGCCATTTCCACGACCGTCACGTCGATACCGCGGAACTTGAGGTTCTCCGCCATCTCCAGGCCGATGAAGCCGGCACCCACGACCAGTGCTTTCTTGACTTTGCCTTCGTCCACCATGGCGCGGATCGTGTCGGTGTCGGGAATGGTCCAGAGGGTGTGAATGGCCGGATGGTCGCTGCCGGGAATGGGCGGTTTTACCGGAGAGCCGCCGGGCGCGAGCAGCAGCTTGTCGAAGGTCTCGTCGTATTCGCGGCCCGTTTTCAGATCTTTGGCCTTGATGCTTTTGGCCTCGGCGTTAACGGCCAGCACCTCGTTGCCGGTGCGAACCTCGATACCCATAAGCTCCCTGAGCGCCTCGGGGGTCTGGACGACCAGCCGCTCCCGTTCTTTTATCTCGTCGCCGATGTAATAGGGCAGGCCGCAGTTTGCGTAAGAAACGTAGTCCCCCCGCTCGAATACGGTGATTTCCGCCGCTTCGTCCAAACGTCTGAGGCGGGCTGCCGCGGACATGCCTGCAGCAACGCCACCCACAATTAGATATTTTGCCATTACAGCCTCCAGGTAAAAGAGTTATGTAGTGTGATTTTAATCGGAGAGGGAGCAGCGCCTGCCCCATCATTCGATTTTCACAATATACGGAAATATATATATAGTGCAACATCTATTATATTAAAAAGGTTTATCTGTCAAGGATGGACTTTCACCGCCACAGGGGCGACAGGTCGATAATAGAAGGTTGCGATGCTGTTTCAGGTCAGACCGGCAGGCTCTTTGGCTTTGCCGGGGTGGGACTTGAGATTAGCGGACAAATCAGGAATTTTGGCAGGAAAACCGAAAACAGGTTTAAATAAAAGCCATCAAAACGGGGAGAAACGACATAGGGTCCGGTCAGCGTGTTCAGGTGCGTATTGCAATGGTGGCTTCTTCGCTGGCGTTCGGTCGGGCGGGTGTTTTGGTCCGACGGACTGCTTGAAGTGCGGCTATGGTAATAAAGGGGTCTGGCCGGTGCGGGCAATTAGGGGCTCATCCCCGAGCTATTAAACAAAATATTAGCTTGCATAAAGATTTCTCGTATAATATTTTTATCCGCTAATAATTTTCAGCTAACGCAGTTGCGTTGACTGGAACGAAATACCGGATCTTATTGCTGTAGGGCTTTCAGGGGAGAAGCATATCTTGAAATCGGGTTTTTATCTTTTCACCATATTGATTGTACTATTTTTGAACGCTTGCGGCGACCTGCATCAAGCGGATATGGAAGAGCCCACCGAAGGGATAACGGCGGGATTTTTTCAGGCCAGTGATGGGGTGTCGGGTAGAGAACTGTGGCGAACGGACGGAACGGCCAGCGGCACTTACCGGGTAAGCGATATCAACCCGGGCTCCGATTCTGCGAGACCAATCGGTCTCTTTCTCCATAAGGATTTGCTTCTTTTTGCCGGCAATGATGGGGTAAATGGGTTTGAGTTGTGGTGCAGTGACGGCACGGAAAAGGGAACCCGCCTGATTAAAGACATCAATCCCGGCCCGGATAGTTCATTTCCGCTCTTTATGGTCCGCTGTCGCGATCAGGTTCTGTTTGTCGCCGAAGACGGTGAATCAGGGAAGGAGCTGTGGATTACCGATGGTACGGCTCAAGGAACCCGGCTGCTGCGGGACATTAACCGCGGCAGTGAAGGAGCCAGGCCCTATCACCTCACCCGGGTGGGCGACCGGGTCTTTTTTGCCGCCGATGATGGCATTCACGGAAGAGAACTGTGGGTTAGCGATGGAAGCTCCCAGGGAACCCGGCTATTGAAAGACATTAACCGCGGTCGTGACAGTTCACACCTGGCCCATTTCTCCGACGTTGACGGGCTGCTTTTTTTCCGCGCCGATGATGGTCACCATGGCCGGGAGCTGTGGGTCAGTGACGGAACACCTGAGGGTACCCGCCTGGTGCGGGATATCAATCCTGGGTCATCGCCCTCGACTTAGCGTATTCTGGCTTTTCTAAGGACATAAGACCGGTGCAATTTTCCATTGCACCGGTTTTTTATCTCACGGACTGCAGTTATTCATTCTGTTGGACAACCTTTGTGCTACCCTGCGCTTTCTGCTGTTAAGAACGACGATAGGAAGCTCGGTGTATGAAAATTGAAAAGTCACAGAAAACAGTCTGCCATAATCCCTTTGAATGGTTCGAGATTCATCCTGATGGACAGGTTTTTGCCTGTTGTCCGGCTTGGCTTAAGCGACCTCTGGGGAATTTCCTCACCGATGATCTGGACGATATCTGGAATGGTGCAACAGCCCGGGACCTGCGGCGTTCCATTCATGACGGTTCTTTTCGCCATTGCAATCGCCGCCGTTGTCCCCGTTTGACCACGGTTGCCGCTCCTGTCTGTCATTTCAGCGGTTTGGAAAAGGGTGCTTTACGGAACGCTTATGAAACCAGGCAGACTCGTTTGCCGTGGGGACCTCAAAAACTCAACCTCTGCTATGACCGGAGTTGCAACCTGGCCTGCTCAAGCTGCAGGCCCGGAGTCTATGTCGCCACCGAAGAGGAGCGTCGTCGAGCAGAATATTTCAGTGATCGGCTGCAGCGGGAACTTGCGCCCCATGCCCGTCAACTGATAATCAGCGGTACGGGAGATCCCTTTGCCAGCTCTTCGTATCGCCGCTTATTGGAAAGGTTTGTCCCCGGCGACTACCCTCACCTCGAATCGATTCATTTGCATAGTAATGGTCTGTTATGGGACTCGGCAGCTTGGCAGTCCATGCAGGCGGCTCAGCCTTTTGTCCGTACGGCGGAAATATCCATCGACGCCGCCAGTGCTGAAACTTATGGTTTGAACCGCGGAGGGGATTTTGATCGACTGCTGGATAATTTGACCTTTCTGGCCAGATTGCCAATCGCAATTACCCTGAGTTTTGTGGTTCAGCAGAACAACTATCGCGAGATGGCAGATTTTGTGAACCTGGCTCAGGGGTTCGGTTTTGCCGTCTACTTCAGCCAGTTGGTCAACTGGGGTACCTATCGCCGTTCGGAGTTTTTAAAGCGCGCCGTGCATTTGCCGGATCATCCGGAATATGGCGCTTTTCGTGCCTTGTTGAAAGAGGTTGCCGGCCTTCAGGGAGTCGATATCGGTAATCTGCGGCCGGTTTCAGGCGGTGTCCCATCTTCGAAACAGAGCCCGAGGTCCTTCTGAAGGGGTCAGTTGCCTTTCAACGCCCGCCGTTGCATGGCAGCATATTCTTCTTCATAAAAGAAGCTCTTAGCGCCGAATGCCGGCCGCAGGTCGTCGAGCCAGCTGGCTAGGGGATCGTAACGGGCGAAGAAGGGGCGCTGCACCCAGTCGGGGTTGCGGCCCTGAATGAAGCGCAAAACAAAGACCTTTTCGCCGCCGACCTCGGTTATCCCCTGCACCTCGATTTTGCCGGGTCCGGCACTCATGGACGGGCCGCGCACGGTGCGTCCAAGTCCCGAGACCTGAGCCCATGCGTCACGGAAGATCTCCCAACAGCGTGCAAGCGGTACTTCGAAATAGCGTTTGGCGCCTGTATCTCGTGCAACGAAACAATAGTAGGGGATGATGCCGAGTTTTACCTGCTCACGCCACATCGTGGCCCAGACAGCAGCGTCGTCGTTGATATGGGCGACAATGGGTGACTGGCTGCGGACGGTGACACCGCATTCCCGCAGTCTTTTCAGGGCCTGGCCGAACGCCGCCGGCGCCATTTCCCGGCTATGGCAAAGATGGGCCATGAGGGCCACATGCTTGCCTGCACGACTGAGACGTTCGAAAAGCCGCAGCAGGTTGTCGGCGTCTTTATCCTTGGTGAAGTGGTACGGCCAGAAGGTCAGGGCTTTGGTGCCGATGCGAAGGGTTTGCACGTGGGAGAATTCCGGCGCCAGCAGTGGTTCGAGAATCTCGCTCAGGCCTTTTGCAGAAAGGATCATGGGGTCGCCGCCCGTCACCAGCAGATCGGTCACCTCCGGATGGGCCTGAAGGTAGCGCTGCAAGCCGACGGTTTCTTTGGCGCCAATTCGCATTTCGTCTTCGTGAACGAACTGGGGCCAGCGAAAGCAGAACGTGCAATAGGCATGGCAGGTCTGGCCGCGCCTAGGGAAGAATAGCACTGTCTCATGATACTTGTGTTGCAGTCCCTGCAGCGGTTGGCCGTCCAGGTGCGGTACGTTGAGGGTTTGCTGTGCGGCCGGATGAGGGTTCAGTTTCAGGCGGATGTCGTGCGCGGTTTTTTGAATCAGAGCCGGTTCGGCCTTGTTGAGCAGCAGACTGGCCATGGTGGTGAAGTGCTCTGGAGAGAGCATGCCCGGTTGCGGGAAGGCGAGCTGGAACATCGGATCGTCGGGAATGTTGTCCCAGTCGATCAGTTCCTCGATGATGTAGTTGTTGACCTTGAAAGGCAACACGGTGGCGACCACCTGCATGGCGAAACGCTGTTCAGACGACAGTCTTTGCAGTTGCGGAATAGCATCGAAATGTTTAGGGGTGAAGGAATGAAAACCCATGACAGACTCCCGGTCCGGATAATGGATGATTAAAAAGGGTCTTCCTAAACAAATACCGTGAATTGAGCAAGGTACAAGGAAATGGCCGGAATAAATGGCGAAGAATTCCAAGGAACGTGGCTTTGTCGCTCCAAAAACAAAGACTGTCCGATGCTAGGGCAGTCTTTGAAAGGTGCGGGTTGAAAAGGGCGGCTATAAAAGACTGCTGGCAGGCTCCGCCAAAGGCGAACGCTCTCCCGTGCCTGGTGTGATGTGGCCGCTGATCGGACTGTTTTTAAAGCGTTCAACCACATAGGTCAGTGCGTTGCTTGTGCATCGACATAGGGATTGCTGGTCGTGGAGCAGAGCGTCGGTGTCGAGGACAAATAGTTTTCGCGTCAAGGGGATAAGCCCTTTCGGTGAGAGGGCTAACCAAGACTTATCAGGCGAATGTTAAAGAAATACTGCGGCAAACAAAAAGGGATCTGCCTTTCGACAGATCCCTTGATTTTTTTGGTAGCGGGGGCAGGATTNNCCTGCGACCTTCGGGTTATGAGCCCGACGAGCTACCGAACTGCTCCACCCCGCGTCAATGAGGTGTGAAGATAACGAATCGGCAAAGGGTTGTCAACCCTTTCGGGGATAATTTTTGACAATAGTTAAGCCCTGAAGCTTGTCGCCTTAACCGTGGCCTGTTACAATAACGGCGAATTCCCGGTGGAGGTAATCTTGGCCAAGCAAACCCCAAAACAACCGTACAATCGCTTATGCGCCAAATGCGTCAGGTCCTGCCGTCAGCCGGACGGAACTCTCCTGATCAGTTGCCCCCGTTACCTGCCCCGCCCCTTCGATATCGAGACCCATCGTTTCGATCAACTCGATCTGTTCGGCAAACCGAAAAAGTAGTATTGTTGCTCTTTTCGAATATCGCCAAAAACAGGGGCCTGGAAACAATTGTTTCCAGGCCCCTCGTATATTTCAGCTAAAAGTCCGTTGGAGCGGATAGCCGTATTGATTACGATTTTCAGTCGTGCCAGGTCAGCTCCAGGGCTTCGGCCACCTTTTTGTGGCGTACCTGGCCGGAGAAAGTATTCAGACCGCAACGAAGTGCCCTGTTCTCATCCAGGGCCTGCTGTATGCCGAGTTGTGCCAACTGCCGCACATAGGGCAGGGTGCTGTTGGTCAAGGCGAAGGTGCTGGTCTGACATACCGCTCCCGGCATATTGGCGACCCCGTAATGCAATACGCCGTGGTCCAGGTAGACCGGGTCATCGTGGCTGGTTGGCCTGGTGGTGGTGATGCATCCCCCCTGGTCGACTGCCACATCGATAATAACGCTTCCGGGACTCATCTTCGCTACCAGTTGGTCGTCAACCAGTTGAGGGGCGCGGCCGCCGGGAATCAGCACCGCTCCGATCAGCAGGTCGGCCTTGCTGACCTCGTCTTCGATGTTTTGAGAATTGGAGATAAGGGTCAGGATATGGTTGCCGTAATGATCGTCAAGGGTGGCCAGGCGGGTGGGATCGATATCGAGTACGGTGACGTCGGCACCCATGCCGACGGCTATACGCACAGCGTTGCTGCCGACGGTGCCGGCGCCGAGTACCACCACCCTTCCGGGCCGAACGCCTGGCGCACCAGCTAATAGTACGCCTTTGCCACCGTGCTCCTTTTGCAGAAAATGGGCGCCGACCTGGATGGACATGCGGCCGGCGACTTCGCTCATTGGATGCAGCAGAGGCAGGGTACCGTCGTCCTGCTGGACCGTTTCGTAGGCAATGGCGGTAATGTGCCGATCGAGCAGCAGTGCGGCCAGCTGCGGATCTGCGGCCAGATGGAGAAAGGTGAAGAGGTTTTGTTCCGGTTGCAGCAGGTCGAACTCGGTTGCCAATGGTTCTTTGACCTTGACGATGAGCTCCGCCTGCTTATAGATATTGGCCGCAGAAGGCTCGATTTGGCCGCCGGCAGCCCGGTACTGGTCGTCGTCCAGGCCGCTGCCGAAACCGGCTCCTGCCTCGATTAATACCCGGTGGCCGTCTTCGACCAGGGTGCGTACCCCGGCCGGGGTCATGCCGACCCGGTATTCGCGGCTCTTGATCTCCTTGGGAACCCCTATGATCATAATTTGTCCTCAGTAAGCGTGCCGCTGCCAGGTCAATCCGGGCAGCGGCACGATCAGAAGAACGTTCTTACTCGCCTTTGGCTTTTATCAGGTGCAGGTATTTGATGAAGTTGGCCTCGACGGTCTGGCCAATTTCTTCGACTACATTGGCGGGTACCGCCGAATCGAGGGACAGGATGACCATCGCTTCGCCCTGTTTTTCCTGGCGGCCGAGGTTCATGGCAGCGATGTTGATGTCGTGTTCACCCATGACCTGGCCGATCTTGCCGATCATGCCGGGGCGGTCGAGATAGGTGATGAGCATCATGTGCTCCTCGGGGACAAAGTCGACCCGATAGTCGCGCAGCTGCACGATGCGGGGCTGGCCTTCGAAATGGGTGCCGGTGATGGAACGGCGCAGGTTGGGGCCTTCGATGCAGATGGTTACCGAACTGGAGAAGCTGTCGGATTCGTTGTCCGAAACCTCTTCCACGGCTACGCCCATATCTTCGGCGATCAGGGCGGCGTTGACCATGTTCACGTCCTGCTCGACCTTGTTGTTGAGCAGTGCGGCCAGGCCGCAAACGGTCAGGGGGTTGCAGTCGCACTCGGCCACTTTGCCCTGGTAGTTGAAAGTGACCTTGTTGAGGTTGGAATCGGCCAGCTGGGCGACAAACTCGGCCATAATATTGACCAGATTCATAAACGGCCGCATCTGGTCCATCTCCGCGCTGTCGAAGCGGGGGATATTGGCGGCGTAGGTCAGGGGCTGCTCGTTGATGTAGCGAACCATGTCCTTGGCCACGTCGATTGCGACGTTGATCTGGGCTTCCTTGCTGGAGGCGGCGAGGTGGGGGATGGACAGGACTCTTTCGTGGCCGATGAGCTGCTTGACCTTTGCGGTTTTGGGCGGTTCTTCGCTCCAGACATCGATGCCGGCGGCGGCCACTTTGCCGCTTTCCAGGGCTTCAAAGAGGGCCTCTTCATCGATAACGCCGCCACGGGCGGTATTGAAGATCGAGACGCCATCTTTCATGGCGGCCAGCTGCTCGGTGCTGATCAGGTTGCGGGTGCCGTCGGTAAGGGGCACGTGAACGGTGATAATGTCGGCGGTCTTGATCAGTTCTTCCAGGTTTACCAGGCGCACGCCCAGGTCCTCGGCGCGTTGCTCGGAGATAAAGGGGTCGGCGCCGATCACCTCGCAACCGAAGGCCTTGAGGCGGGTGGCGACACCGCCGCCTATTTTGCTCAGGCCGATGACCCCGGCGACTTTGCCCTGCAGCTCGCTGGCCTTGAAGGAACCGCGATCCCAGGCACCGGATTTGAGGCTGGCGTCGGCCGGAATCAGTTTGCGGCAGCAGGTGAGGATCAGGGCCATGGTGTGCTCGATGACGCTGTTGACGTTGCCGAAGGGGGCGTTGCAGACGATGATGCCCCGTTCGCTGGCGACTTTAAGGTCGACATTGTCCAGGCCGACCCCGGCGCGGGCGACGAGCTTGAGCTTTTTGCCGGCCTCGAGCAGTTCCTTGTCGGCCTTGGTGGCGCTGCGGATGACCAGACCTTCGTAGTCGCCGATCACTTCCAGCAGCTCTTCGCGGCTCATGCCGAGCTTGACGTCGAGTTCCGCTTGGGGTTCTTTTTCAAGGATCAGCAGACCCTCTGCGGCCAACTTTTCTGTTACCAGAACTTTCATTACAAACTCCTTTACACGTTCAAAAATAGAAATTCATGCGCGGAGGCGGTGCCGAAAAAGGTTTTCTGCCGGATTGTGCGGCTGGCAGAATGACAGTTTCAGCGACGGGGGCCCAAGCCCCCGGCCCGGGCATGAAAAGATAAGGGACGTAATCGGTTAAACGCTGCCATCATATAAAAAACTGGCGGCTTTGGCTAGAAAATTTCTCTTTAAATCGGCCGTAAAACGTTATGAAAAACCACTTGGCAGGGAACGGTACATTCAGTTCCATTTTTGCAAGCCGGTGCTTTTGCGATTCAGTTAAATTTGGAACAGGTGATGGTATGGAAGGGGGGGAGCTCTATAGCCAAGACTAGAGGGGGGCCAGCGATAATGCTTCAGGGCCACTCGAATACGAACCGTTATTATTGGCCGAATGACAGTGAGTGAGCAGAAGAGTTGCTATTGCTATAGCCAGAAATATCAAGAACGCCCTGTGCATGTGTTTTCTCCCCGAATCAATTGCCCCGAAATGCCTGATGGCTCATCTGACAGGGAGTAAAACAGAAAATCTGTTTGCATAACAGATGCAGAAGTAATAAAAAATGACCATAACAGATGGCCGCATATCAATACAGACCCATCTTCCAGGAATAGTTTAGAATGAGCGTTTAAGGGGAGGGCTCGTGCGACAGGAACTGTTTCGCTATCAAGAAGTTGAACGCTATGTCATCGATCTCATCGAGACATCGACCGTCGGCCCCGGAGAGAAATTGCCCTCATTGCGGGTTTTAAGCGGTCGCCTGAAGGCCAGCATCAGCACAATCAATCAAGCTTATCTGGCTTTGGAAAAGCAGGGTCTGATCGAGGCCCGCGCCCGCTCCGGTTTTTTCGTTCGTGAACAAGTAGTCTGCGCGCCAACGGTGAGCCTGCCCCGGCCCGACCTGGAACCGACCCAGGGCAACCGCAGCCACTTGATTCAGACGGTACTCAGCTCGGTGGGGGATCGAAACCTGCTGCCCCTTGGTGTCATTTGCCCGTCGGAGGAACTTTTGCCCAGCAAGCCTCTGGCGCGTCTCATGGCTGCGGTGACCCGGGAAAGCCCCTATGAAACAATCGCTTACGAAACCATTTACGGTCATCTCGAATTGCGCCGCCAGCTTGCCTACCGGGCTCTTGACGCCGGTACTTCGGTGAGCCCCGAGGATATTCTCATCACTTCCGGTGCCATGGAGGCCCTTTATGTCGCCTTGCGAGCCGTGACCCGGCCCGGAGACAATGTTCTGATTCAGTCGCCGACTTATTATTGCTTCCTACAATTGCTGGAGAACTGCGGACTGCGGGCTATCGAAATCCCGTCCCGGCCGGAAAACGGTGTGGATCCTGCGGATATCGCCAAAGCTTTAAAGCGTTTCGATATCAGCGCTTGTATTTTCAGCCCCAATTTTAATAACCCGGATGGAAGTCTGGCTTGCGATGAGGCCAAGCAGGAGGTTGTTGAGCTGTTGTCGGAGAGGGAAATCCCTTTGATCGAGGATGACGTCTACGGAGACCTGTGTTTCGACACCCGTCGTCCTCGCACCTATCAGAGTTTTGACCGCAAGGGGCTGGTCATGCTCTGTTCTTCCTTTTCCAAAACCATTGCGCCCGGATACCGGGTCGGTTGGATGATACCGGGGCGTTTTTATCGCAAGGCACTGGAGGTGAAGACGGTTACCAATGTCTGTTCCGCCACACCGACCCAGATGGCGGTAGCGGCTTACTTGCGCACGGGGCAATATGAGCGGCATTTGAAGCGATTGCGAAACGCGATCCAAAAGCAGATGCAGACGATGCAGAGTCATCTGGGACGCTATTTTCCTGTGGGCACCGGCATGACCCGGCCCAAGGGCGGTAGCGTGCTTTGGCTGGAGCTGGACCCATCGATCGATTCCGTCGATCTCTTTTACCGGGCGCGGGAAGCCGGTATCGGCATTGCGCCGGGAACTATTTTTTCAGCCCAGGATAAATACAATAATTTTATACGCCTCAGTTGCGGAGCCCTGTGGGATGAAAAGTTGCGTCTGGGCCTGGAAACCCTCGGCGGCATGATAAGGGAAATGGTTCGTTGATGATCAGTTGTGGTCGGCTTGCTCAATGAGCCGGGCCAGGGTTTCAGCGAGTTTTCGATAACCGGCGGCATTGGGGTGGATGGTATCGCTTTTCAATTCCCTGCGGGAGAGGATTTCCGGCAGAATCTCGCTGTTGCAGGGAATGCGGTATTCCTCTGCAATTTCCTGGTAGAAAGGGGCCGAGCGCAGCCAGAGGCCGGGCTTGGGCACGCCGAGCAAGACGACTTCAGCCTCGTTTTCTTTCACCTCATCAATCATGCCTCGCAGGTTGGCGGCGGTTTGTGCTGGGTCCCGCCGCCGTAGCAGATCGTTGCCGCCGTGGCAGAGAATTACCAGGTCCGGTTGATAACGCTGCAACAAGCCCGGCAGGCGCTTAAGGCCTTCGGCGCTGAGTTCCCCGGGTTGGCCTGCGTTGATGGTCCGGTAGCCGGTGAGATTTTCCAATACCGCCGGGTAGCTGGCGGCACTGCCCGCACCGTAGCCGGAGGTCAGGCTGTCGCCAAAGGCCAGTATCAGCGCGCCGGGCCCGAGGGCTTTGATGCGCGGTGTTCGATCACGGCAGCCCGCCAATGAAAACAACAGCAGTAAGCCGATTGAGACAAGCAGCCAGGGCCGAAAAAATGTACGCATCATTGAACCTCCCGCTCAGTGGGCAGACGTAAACAGTCTTTGCATTTAACTTTTGATGATATTCATCCTTCTGTCAAGAATGGATAACGTCGCAAAAAGACCGTCCTGCGGCGTTAGGACGTTTTTTCAGGATCTTGAGATACTGGGTGTATGCCTTCGCCCCTGAAAAAGCGCCAGGCCTTGCAGGTCGAAATTTTTGCTTAGCCGTGCAAATAATTTTTTTTGCGAGGCCATCAGGATTGGCTCTTTCCGCAACCCCAATCTTTTGCCATAATCGGCCACTGGTTTATGACTTAATGCTGCACAGAATTTTGGGTTTGGGCAGCTTTGAAAGGAACGTTGTTCATGGTGTTATTGAACTTGCGTGATATCCATCTTGCCTTTGGCGGTCCGCCGTTGCTGGACGGCGTCGATTTCCAGATCAGCCGCGGTGAACGCATCTGCTTGCTGGGACGTAATGGTGCCGGCAAGTCGACACTGATTGGCCTTGTCGCCGGGGAACTGCAGCCCGACAAAGGGGCCGTTGAATTTCGCCAGGGAGTCAAGGTTGCAAGGTTGCCTCAGGAGGTGCCGCCGGAGCTGAAGGGTACGGTGTTGGATACGGTGCTGCCCGGTCTCGGTTCGGTAGGCGAACAGATCGCCCGCTGCCAGTATCTCACCCGGCTGGCGGCCGAATCCGACAGTGATGCGGGTTTGGCGGAGATGCTGGAGCTGCAGCAGTCGATCGAGCAGGCCGGCGGCTGGCAGCGTTTGCAGGGGGTGGAACAGGTCTTGACCCGGCTCAAGCTTGAGGCCGAAGCGGATGTCGGCAGTCTGTCCGGTGGCGTCAAACGGCGGGTTCTTCTGGCTCGGGCTTTGGTGAGCGAACCGGATATTCTGCTTCTTGACGAGCCGACCAACCACCTTGACATCGAATCGATCAACTGGTTGGAAGAGTACCTGCTGCGCAGCAATCTTACCTTGCTCTTTGTCACTCACGACCGGGCCTTTTTACGTGCCGTTGCGACACGCATCGTCGAATTGGAACGGGGACAACTATTCGATTTTGCTTGTGATTACGATACCTTTTTGGTGCGCCGAGCCGAGCAATTGCACGCCGAAGAGCAGGCCTGGGCCAAGTTCGATCGCAAACTGGCCGAGGAGGAGGTGTGGATTCGCAAGGGGATCAAGGCCCGGCGAACCCGCAATGAGGGCCGGGTGCGGGCACTGCAGAAGATGCGTGAGGAACGCCGGCAGCGGCGCAACCGCACCGGCTCCGTCAATCTGCAGATGGACGAAGCCGGTCGCAGTGGAAAACTGGTGGCCGAGGTCGAAGGGCTGGGTTTTCAATTCGACCAACGTCCTTTGATTGAAGACTTTTCCACTACCGTGCTGCGCGGCGACCGCATCGGTATCATCGGCCCGAACGGCGCCGGCAAGACCACCCTGCTCAAATTGCTGCTCGGAGAGCTGACTCCCCAGCAGGGCGAAGTTAAGCTCGGCACCAATCTTGAGGTGGTCTATTTCGATCAATTGCGCGAACAGCTCGATCCCGAACTGACCGTACAGCAAAACCTTTCCGGAGATCAGGATACGGTCACCATCGGCGATCGGCAACGCCATGTCTACGGTTATTTGCAGGATTTTCTCTTTACCCCCGACCGGGCGCGCAGCCCGGTACGGATTCTTTCAGGCGGCGAACGCAACCGCTTGCTGTTGGCCAAGCTCTTTACCCGGCCCGCCAATTTACTGGTTCTTGATGAGCCGACCAACGACCTCGACCTGGAGACCCTCGATCTGCTTGAAGAGCTGTTGGCCGATTATAAAGGCACCCTGTTTCTGGTTAGCCACGACCGGGAGTTTATCAATCGGGTGGTCACCAGTTGTTTTGTTTTTGAAGGAGAGGGGAAGGTCAGCGAGTATGTCGGCGGGTACGATGACTGGCTACGCCAGCGGCCTGCTCCAAAGACGGAACCGGTTAAAGACAAAGCCAAGGCGCCTCGCAGCAAGCCGGTGAAGGAGCGCCCCCGCAAGCTGAGCTTTAAGGAACGCCATGAACTTGAGGAGCTGCCGCAGCGTATCGATGCCCTTGAAGAAGAGATCGACGCCCTGCAGCAGCAGTTGGCCGATCCGGAACTCTATCGAAGCCGCGGCGAGGAAGTCGCCGGCCTTCAGGAGAGGTTGGGTCAGGCGGAGCAGGAGCTGGAAGCATCGTTTACTCGTTGGGAAGAGCTTGACGCTTTGGCGCCGAGTTGAGTGCTATGGATGAGACGCTAGAGATCCTTTATCGCGACGAGCACTTGGTGGCGGTCAACAAGCCGGCCGGCCTGCTCGTGCATCGCAGTCCTATCGACCGACGGGAGACCCAGTTTTTACTGCAACTGCTGCGTGACCAGCTTGGCCAGCGCATTTATCCGATACATCGCCTCGACAAGCCGACCTCCGGAGTTCTGGTCTTTGGCCTTTCGTCCGAAGCGGCGAAGCGGACGGCTGAAGCTTTTGCCGAACGCCAAGTGAGAAAAAAGTATCTGGCGGTAGTGCGCGGTTATAGCGCCGAGCAGGGCACCATCGACTATCCACTGCGCGATGAACCGGATCAACGCGCCGCCAAGGCCCCGCCCGAAGAGCCCCGCCCCGCCCGAACCGATTTTCGCCGGTTGGCCACTGTTGAGCTCCCCTTCCCGGTGGGGCGCTACGCCACCAGCCGTTATAGCCTGGTCGAGGCGCAGCCCCTGAGCGGCCGGCGTCACCAATTGCGCCGTCACTTCAAGCACCTGTCGCACCCCATCATTGGCGATACGACTCACGGCAACGGTGAGCATAACCGTTTCTTTCGTCGCCAGTTCGGTTGCCGGCGACTCCTTCTGGCGGCCACTGAATTGTCCTTTGTTCACCCTTACAGCGGTCTTCCCCTGACCGTACAGGCAACCTTAGCTGATGATTTTTGCCTGGTGCTGGATTCTCTCGGCTGGAGCGATGCCGTGAAATCCCGGATTCCGGGGAAACAGTCAGCGGTCCCTGAACCCGATTTGTTAAATACCATGACAGGAGACAGACAATGATTCCCAAGATTCTGCTTGGCCTGTATCTGCTGCTCTTTATCTTTCTCGGTATCGCCCCTTATGACCGGGCCGTATGGGTGGCCGAGAACATTCCCATTGTCGCCATTGTGGTCATGCTGGTGGCCATCTATCGCAAACAGCGCTTTTCCGACCTGGCCTATATATTGATGGCCTGTCTGATCTTTCTCCACACCATCGGCGGCCACTTCACTTTCGAGCGGGTGCCCTTCGATTTTGTCAGCGACCTGTTCGGCTTCGAGCGCAACCATTACGACCGCATTTCCCATTTCACCGTCGGGTTTTATGCTTTTCCCTGTGCGGAATTGCTCTTGCGGCGACGGTTGGTCAATTCCAAAGTAATCCTGGCGCTGTTCCCGGTCTTTTTAATTTTTACCGTGGCGGCCTGCTACGAACTTTTTGAATGGGTCTATGCGGTAAATGCCGATCCCGCTGCCGGTATCGCGGTGCTCGGTTCTCAGGGGGATATCTGGGATGCGCAGAAAGATATGCTGGCCGACGGCCTCGGAGCAATTGCGGCCACCGGACTCTTCTTTGCCTGCCGCTGGGAAAGTATCAAATCTTCGCTTTTTGGTAACCAGTCTGCCAACGGCGGATCTGTATCTTAAGAAAGGATGTCTTTATGGCATTTTAAGGTGGTTGATGAAATTTAATTCTACCTTTTATTGACAGCTGATTTTTGCTTGGTTAGATTCTAATCTTGCCGACACATGTTTTGTTGAACATGTCGGTGGGGCCATAATCCTACGATCGTACTCTGTGGATACGCTGCTTTTTCAGGGGGTAAGGTGTTTGTTCCTGCCTGTGAATGATTTGCATGAGCCTGTTTTTTCTTTCGAGCAGGCTTTTGTGTTTTCAGGAACGGATATTTCGCACTAGCGCTAATCCAAAACTGTTGTCTTGACAAGGTGCTATGGTGACGCTTTCTTTAAATGAGCTGGGGAGATGTGCTATGAAAGTGAGATCCAGATTGGAGGAGGCGCCCTTTACAAGCTTAAGACTAGAAATAATCATAATTATTCTTATAAATGCTACCTTTTTGTGGTTGTTTTCGATTTATGATGTGCTTGAAATTCTTTATGAGTTCTCAGCTAGTCATGAGGAACTTGAAATAGATGAGATAATCCCGTTATTTATGACTATTTCAGTATCTCTGCTTGTTTTTTCTCATCGAAGGTATAGAGAGGCTGTTGTCCTAAGTAATAAACTGGAGAGTACGTCTAATATTGACAGCCTTACCGGATTGTATAACAGGAGATATGTAACAGGGGCCTTGTCGGATGAAATAAATAGGACCAAAAGAAGTAGTTCAAGTTTTTCGATACTTTTAATTGATATAGATAATTTCAAAAAGATCAATGATGAATATGGGCACAATGTGGGCGACGATGTTTTAGTGGAGTTTGGGCAGATAGTGCAGGAGAATATCCGGTCGGTTGACGTCGCCTCTCGTTGGGGCGGTGAAGAATTTTTGTTGCTCTGCCGCGATACCGACTTACAGGGAGCTTGTCAGGTTGCAGAAAAGCTGCTAAATGCAATCAGAGCCTATGAGTTCCATGCCATTTCCCGCCTTACAGCGAGCATCGGTGTTGCGACCATCGAGGATGATGATGCCTATAGTTCATTGGTGGCTCGCGCGGATGCGCTTCTTTATCAGGTCAAAAAGAGTGGCAAAAACGCCTTCCTGCCAAAATTGCCAGTCGATTAGGCTTTGGCAGGCAAAATGCCGCTTGGGCTGTTAAAGACGGGGGCTGCAGTTTTTTTCTCGCAAGCCAACAGGGGCACGAAATACCATGACCATCGACATTACCACCCCAGCTCTGTTGTTCCCGGCTATCTCGTTGCTGTTGCTTGCCTACACCAACCGTTTTCTGGCGCTGGCCCAGGTTATCCGTGCCCTGGCCGGGCGCTTGGCGGAGAGCGAGGATCTCGATGTGCGCCGCCAGGTCAATAATTTGCGCATGCGTATTCGGCTTATCAAGTGGATGCAGGGATCTGGAATTATCAGCATCCTGCTCTGCATGGTATCGATGGTCTGCTTGTTCGCCGATCAGGAATATTGGGGGCGGTTTTCTTTTGTAGTCAGTCTGGCTCTGATGATCGCCTCCCTGGGGCTCTCTTTCTGGGAAACGTTGATGTCCGGTGAAGCGCTTAAATATGAGCTGCAACGCTGCGAGCGACTGCAGCGTGAGACTAAACCTGGATGATCGGATAATCAATCAGGGGCAATATATGGGACGGCCCAACCTGCCTGGAGGCAGGTTGGGCCGTTTGCTGTTTTGGTAATCGGGACCTCTGAGAAAGGGTGTCTGGCCATAAAACAAGCAGGCCATTTTCCGTCGGCAAGGGTAATTGCTTTTATATCAGGTGGTGTCCAGGACTGCGGGGGAAATCAAAACCGGCTTTGGCGGCCGCCCGGTCTTGATTAAGAGGCGGCTAGCAGAAAAATAAAAACCGACGTAACAGCAGCAATGATCAATGTTCGTATCCCGGCCCACAACCAGAACGTTCCGCTGATTCTCCCCAGAAAAACACCCAGGAGGAATAAGATAAAAAACGCCAGCATCAAAGCGAGCTCCAATGCGTCAAGCGGTAATCCCAGGGGTAAAGTCTTGGCCCATATAGGCGAAATAATAATTATTGAAATGATCAGAGGAGACAGGCCATTGACGCCTGCAACCATGAAAGGAAGCAGGCGCGCAGCTTGCCCGTAGGTAGAGTTGTTCAAATCCTTAAGCATTGCCTGTTCAAGATCATGCAGTTCCTTTTTCTGCTCGGCGGTTTCACTAATGTAGGCACTGGTCAGACCACTCATTCCGAGGGCGATGGCAGCTCCAAAACATGCGTTAATGATAATTGGATAGTTCGCTTGGTCGCTCACATAAAAACCCATGATTATCCCGAACATCGTAAGCGCCCCGTCAAAACCATTAACAATAAAGTACCGCCGTAAAATTCTTTTCGAACGAGTAATGTTCAACAACAATTTCAGATGTTCAAAAAGCTCTCTGATTATGGACATGTTCCCCTTACTCAGGCTTATGTTCAACCTCTACATTGTCGATACTGTGTATTGACCCGCCCATGCTCAAAATTGCATCGGCGATAGTATCGTACTCCAGGTTTTCCCCTTCGATAACTATGACAACCGTTTCCGTTTTTTCATCCACTTCGGAAACAGTTAATTCGACGCGGGCGCCGGGAGTATTTTCGGCGATAGAAGAAGTAAAGGCTATGCTGTCAGGGTGGTGCGGTTTAAGTACGTCCAGCACGATTCTTTTGATCAAAAGCATAGATCACCAGTCCTCTGAGTTGCGATAAATCACTTAATCGTATCGCTTACTGTTGCACTCATGGCAGCAGGAAATGAAACGATAATGATTCTTTTAATCGCGAGTAAGTCGTTGGTTCCCCAAGGGCACTTCTGGATGATGGTCAAGATGAGTGAAACAACGATCGCAGACAACAGGTAAGTGCCGATCACTCTCTTGGCGAAATCAAGGACGTGACCCTTTAAATGGAACCTGTAGAAGTTATAGTAAACGAATGCCGCGATAAACAAGACAGACAAAAAAGATAAAACTGCAATATTTTCAGCAGGGAGCCTCTCTCCAAGGGTCCATGCTTCCTCGGTAAATGCGACGGGGATAGCCAATATCGAAGCGCCGACAATTACCTGGAAAGCATCCCTCGGCTTAAACTCGACCATAAAGGGTTTAAGCGCATAGCTGATGACTTCCCCGGATTTGTCGGCGATAGGCACAATGCGATGCAGGTAACCGCCTATTCTTTCGATTCTAGATGGCTTTGTGTAGATTTTCTCATCCACGACGGTGCTCCTTCTGAGGCTGATCTTGGGGTTATGAGCAAATTTCTCCCGGCTCTCTTTCCTGTCAGATTGACTCCAAGGTTCAGGCGACTTCTGCTGGGCCGCTTGACTAACTCTCCACTTTATCACTTTTGCTTGAAAGAATTTTTTCGTCCACGCTGCGCAGATGCAGATCCCTTTGCGGGAAGGGAATTTGCACTCCTTCTTCGCGGAACCGTCGATCGACGTACTGGCCCAGATCGCTCTTGACTCGAAGGCGTTTATTGACATCGCTCATCCAGGCTCGCAATTCAAAATCGAGGGAACTGTCGCCGAACCCTACGAAGATCGGGGAAGGCTCCGGATCTTCAAGCACGTCGGGGTGTTGTTGGGCGGCCTCCTGAAGGATTTGGAGCACCAGCGGAACGTCGCTGCCATAAGCGACCCCGACCGGGACGACGACCCGTGCCACCGAACTGGACAAAGTCCAGTTGGTCACCGTTTCCGAAATTAATTGAGAATTTGGGACGATGATTTCTGCCCGGTCCCAGGTCTCTACGACGGTGGAACGAAGGCCGATTTTCTTGATCGTCCCCCATTCGCCGGCCAGAACGACGACGTCTCCCACCTTGACGGGGCGCTCGAAGAGAAGGATCAACCCGCTTATAAAATTATTGACGATGTTCTGCAAGCCAAAGCCGATGCCGATACCGAAGGCCCCTGCCACCACCGCGAAAGCCTTGAGATCAAAGCCCGCCAGGCTTACCGCGATCAGAAAACCGATCAGGACCAGAATGTAATGCAGAAGCTTTTTGATGGCATCCTTCACCCCCCGGTCGAGTTTCTTGCGGGGAAAAAACTGGGTATCCAGCAGGGCTTGCAGAAACCAGGAAACAACCAGGGAAAGGTACAGAGCCGTGGCGACCAGCAGAGCAAGTCGTATGTTCAAGGTGGCTTGACCTAAGGTAAACCCCAGGCTCAGAATGGCTTGCCAGGCCTGGCCTACCGAATTGTAGAGGCCCCACACCTCAAAAAGATAGAGAGAGGAATAAACGATCACAAAGGCCTTGAACAGTCCCTTTAGGTGACCGGCAATGCTTTCACTATGGCGACGGAAAAACTTGTATTGCTGCAAGGGCTTGAGGCGCTGCAGGTAATCGATGCTGCCTCGCCCCAAGCGAACAGCCATGGCCGCTAGTAGACCCAGAAAAACCGTGTGGATCGACGAGTCCATAAGTCGCGAAGCCAGGTTGCTGAAACCGGCAAATTGGGCCACAAAAGAAACGCCAAGGACGACAACCCCCATCCTGAGGGCCAGGGTGAACCCGTCCAGCTTCCCCTGCTTGGCGCGCCGGTTGATGACAGACAACACCGCCAGCAGGGGGATTCCGGCCAGGGAAAGGATGGCCAGGTAGAGGCGGTAGAGCGGCTGTGGCAGGGAGATGATCTGCAGCCCCATGGAAAGAATCGCAAGGAAACCCAGCAGGCAGACCATGAAAATCTTTCGCGGGTTACGCAACAGGCTGGCAGTAAGAATAGCGGCCGAGGATACAGCCAAAACCCACAGAAAAAGACGCCACAGTGCGGGTGGATTGTCGTAAAGAGGGCCGAGAACAGCGACGGCAGCAAAAACCCCTGTGGCCAAAGGATGGCGCAAGATGAATTGCCATTCCTCGGCTACCTCTGCCTCAACCCGGTGACGGAGAATAAAGCCTGCCAGAGCCAGGGCCAATAGGGCCTGCAGTGCAAAGACCCAACCCTGGTCCCGAAAAAAATCCTCTTTGATCGACAGGATGGCCGTTGCGCGGGTTTTCACCTTTTGCCAAAGTTCAGTGTCAAATTGCCGATAATAGCGACTGGAGGTGAAAGAACCGGCGGTCTTCCTGAAAACCAGGTGACGCTGGGCATTAAGAGCCACCTCGACCCGGTTGAATACCTCCAGAATCCTTTTCTGCAGGGCCGTCACCTCTTTCTGCAGAGTCAGCAGGGGGGGCGAGGCTTCAGTAGTGCTGTTTAAAACCTGATTGATGATTCTTTGAGCTTCACTGAAGGAGTCTCTTGAAATTTCCTGCTGCGGGGCTTCCAGGATTGCTAACCAGTTTCGCCAAAACTCTTTTTTGGCTTGCCAGCTTTGCTGAAGCTGGTCCAGTTCGCCCAGTCGGACCGAAACGTCTTCCAGCAGCCTTTTAATCGCACTTCTCTGGTCCGACAATTGGGCGCGCCCATCCTGAAGACTCTCGAATCTCCAGGTCGCCAAGTCTCCCAGTTCCGCAATCTGCTGGTCCAGCTCTTTCTGGTTTCTAGATATGGTTTCAAACTGAGGCGCCAATGAGGCCGTTTCCGCCAGGAGGGTTATCTGGTCCTTTGCTGCCGCAGCCTGCTGGTCCAGCTCGGCAAGTCTGGGAATAACCTTGGCCAGCCCTGGAAAACTGGGTTCGGGGGATGAAGTTTCTACTTGTTCCTGAGCGGCCAACGGGGATAGCAGCCCAAACAACAGAAATAAGCAGCACAATAAGTATTTCACGAAACCTCCTTCGCAAGCATAAAGCTCTCACATTTTATTCAAACTTGTTCCTGTAAAACTAGCAGGCTTCGTTTCCCCATGTACCTTTCGCAGGATTAAGCTCGGCTCGCACTTTCGGCAAGCTTTCAGGGTAATTTTTCTGGAGAAAGGCCAGGAGTTTTTCACGAACCTCGCAGCGAAGATTCCATGCCATGGAAGAATCGGCAGCACTCATCAGGGCGCGGAATTCAAGGGTCGATGCCGTGGCATTGGTCACCTGGAGCTTGCAAACTTTGCCGTCCCATTGCTCCGATTCGGCCAGTATCCTCTGCAACTCTTCTCTGAGGGCCTCCACCGGCACAGTGTAGTCTGCGTGAAGGAATACTGAGCCCAGAAGGTCGGCAGAAACCCGGGTCCAGTTCTGAAAAGGCTTTTCCAAAAAATAAGAAACCGGCAGGACAAGACGGCGCAAGTCCCAGATCCGGACTACCACGTAGGTCAGGGTGATCTCTTCGATCCTGCCCCACTCACCTTCTACGATCACTACGTCATCAATACGGATAGGTTGGGTGATGGCTATTTGAAGTCCTGCAAGCAGGGTCGCGATGCTGCGCTGAGCGGCGAAGCCGACAATAATCCCGAGCACTCCTGCCGAGGCTAAAAGACTGGCGCCCAATTGCCGGATATTGTCAAATATCATCATCATGGACGCTGCTGCTATAAGGCAGATTATAACTAGGGAAATTTTAACCAATACATTGATCTGGGTGTGAACTGCCCGTGCTTTTAAATTGTCTGGTGCGGTAACATCGTAGCGGCTGAGAATTAGATCGCGAAAAACGAATACGGTTTTTATAAAGAGCCAGGCTATGCCGGCAATAAACCCGAGACTGAATATGCGTCGAAACACCACCACGGTATCGAGCGGAAGCTGAAGAACAGGAGCAATCAGCAGGATGAAAAGCAGAGGCAATACCAAGCCGATGGGGCCTCGTAAATGCTTTATCAAAGTCAGACTCAGACTATGTTCGCTGCCATTGGCCTGGCGTCGGAGGAGACGAAAAACCAAAGCATGGATTATTCGCCCAGTGGCGGCTGCTGCGAAAAGCCAGCAGACAGAAAGTATTATATTTCCCCAGCTTTCTGATAGCATTTGCCCTCCCTGGCCTGGCTCCGTTATTTTCGATATCAGGCCTCACTGCCTTAAAAAGCAGGCTGCAAACGTTTTTGCTATTGCCAATAAAAACATGGAATTGTTGAACTTTGTCATTATTTTAGGTGCTTGGTGCACTTTCCTCAAGCAAAAGATAATAGCAAAAAAGCAGGTGAAGGTCGTTTGTTGCATGCAAGGTAAAATACTCGATTGACCGTATTTGTGCGCATTTGATGTCCCTTCCTTTTTCAGTCGTTTAAATGCTTTATTTATTGACTGCCTCCAATCACGCTCGTACGGTCTCCTGTGAGCACGTCGGCACCAGTGCGCGCCCGGACCTGCTCTCTTTCAGCCTCGGCTTTGAGTTGTTGTCTGGCGCTGGTTTTGCCCCCTACCCATGAGTCCATAAGCTGGGCCGCCACCAGATCGCCGCAAACGTTGATGGCTGTTCGGCACATATCGAGAATTCGGTCTACGCCCATGATCAGGGCAATGCCTGCCGCAGGAATTCCAACCGTGGACAGCACCATCGCCAGAATGACGATCCCCACACCCGGAGTTGACGGCGCACCAATTGAGGCTCCCACGGCGGTCACAACGATCAGGGCCATTCCGGCTAAACTTACTTCAATTCCAAATATCTGTGCCAGGAAGAGGGCCGCTACCCCCTGATAAAGGGCTGTCCCGTTCATGTTGATCGTTGCGCCAAGGGGGATTACGAACTGGGAAACGGAAGGGCGAACACCAAGTTTCTCTTCGGCGGTTTTGATGGACAAGGGCATGACTGCTGCCGAACTGGAAGTGGAAAAGGCCAGCAACAGTACCTCTCGCACCGACTTTATGAAATACCAAGGGGAGCGTCGGGAGCAAAGAAACATGATCACCAGATAGATACAGAACATTACAAGCAGCCCTGAAAGCACCGTGCCTACATAAACCGCCATACCAAGGAGGGCGTCGGTCCCCAGTCGAGAGGCCAGCTGGGCAAGAAGACCGAACACTGCCAGCGGCGCGAGCAGCATGGCCCAGCGCACTACCGTCATGCAGACGGCTTGCAATGAACCGAGGAGGTCGAGAAGAGGTCTGGACTGGGCAGGTGGCATCATCACCAGGGCGACGCCAATTACCATGGAGAAAATCACCACCTGAAGCATGTTGCTCTCCACCATGGAGGTGAGGGGATTGACCGGCAGCAAAGTGATCACCTTTTGCGGAAGGGTGTTGATAGTGATGCCGACCGGGTCCGCAGTCTCTGCGGCAGCAGGCGGCATGAGGCCCCATGCTCCTTGCAATGCACGGGTGTCTATATAGTCGCCCGGCCGGATAAGGGACGCAAGCAGCAGTCCGATAATGATAGCTACTGCCGTTGTTGCCACAAAGAACATCACTACCCGCAAGCCCATCCTGCGCAATTGCTCCAGATCTTCAGTGGCAGCCAGTCCTCGGATGACCGAAGCGACCACCAGGGGAATAACGATCATTTGGATCAGTGCCAAAAAAAGCTTTCCAGGAAATGCCAACCAATCACCAGCTACGGCAGAGGTCGCCGGGTTTATCCAGCCGACTGATGGGCCAATAAGGATTCCCGTACCAATCCCCAACACCATCCCGATCAGCACCTGGAGCCAGAGGCGCCCACGAACCAGAGTTTGCAGATAGCTGGCGAGGAATTTGAGCGATCGAGGGTGAAGAAGTTCGAGGGGATGAACGGATTCAGGTGTAGGCTGCATGGCGAGTGTCCTTTAAATCAACGTTTTCTTTTGGATATCCCGTTAGATAGTCCCCTTAGAGGGGGATTTAAACGATGGATAATAATTTAGGAAAGTCCACTGCTAAGGCCGGCAGAACGCCCCGCGTCAGGCCTCTTCTCTTTTAGCCAAAATTTTGCTAACGAGGCAAAAAGGAAATATCCATTGGCTGTTGCGTAAGTGCAGGGCTGTCCTCTATGGCTTCTTGCTTACCAAAGCAGCTGCACAATTATCACGATCCGAGGGTATCTAAGACAACGGCGGCTATTCAGAGCGGCCAAACCAAAAGCAGCATAGGCACGCTGACTGCTACTACAATGATTTCCAGCAGCAAGCCCATTCGCCAATAATCACCAAACTTGAAGCCGCCGGGCCCCAGTATCAGTGTATTATTTTGATGGCCGATGGGAGTCAGAAAGGCGCAGGATGCCCCTACCGCGATAGCCATTAGAAATGTGTCCGCATTGACTCCGAGTTGATTGGAGGTGCTGATGGCGATCGGGCACATAACCGCCGCTGTAGCAGCGTTGTTCATCAGGTCAGACATGAACATGGTCACCACCAACAGCATTACCAGCCCAAAGACAGCATCTCCTCGGGCCACATCCTCCAGTAAAACACGTGCAATCAAATCGGCCGTACCGGTAGTTTCCATGGCCTCGGCAACCGGCAACATTGCAGCTAACAGCACGATAACTGGCCAATCGATGGCCGTATAAATCGAACGCGCCGGTACCAGCCCGATGACGATATAAACCAGTGCGCCGGCCGCGAACGAAATTGCTGTAGGCAGCAAACCGAAGGCAGCACAAGCTAAGGCAAGGACCATAACAAGTGCTGCGGTAAGAGCCTTGCCTTTTTTCGGCACCCGGATATCGCGCTTGGCCAGCGGCAGGCAGCCGAATTGTGTCGCAAAGCCTGTTAACGCTTCAGGGGCGCCATCCATAAGCAGGACGTCGCCAGGTTTGATGGCTGTGGACCGCAATCGCTTGATTGAACGGCGTCCCTGGCGCGATATGGCCAGCAGGTTGATGTGGTATCGGGTGCGCAACCTTATGTCGGTAGCGGAACGGTTAACCAGCGGCGAGTTCAACATGACGACGAGTTCCTGAACAACCATCTCTTCCCGTTTGGGTTTTGTTTTTTTCTTCTCTTGCGGTTGTTTGCTTTCCAAAGACTCTTGGTTGCCCGGTTTTTCCGTTTTGTCCTTGCTTTTTTCTTCAGGTTCCTCATCGCTTCCCGAAACGTCTTCTTCAAGCTTGAACCCCATGGTTGAAAGCGTTGAGGCCAGGCTTTCCGGATCGATCTCGATAACAAGAATATCGTTTCCCCGCAACACCCGCCTGGAATCCGGGGCAGAAAGACGAACATCACCGCGTATCATTCCGATGATCTGGGCGTCAGATTCTTCGAGCATTTGGTCCACTTCGCCCAAGGTCTTGCCAACAGATTTGCTGTCTTCGAGGATTCTGACCTCGCTCAGGTAATTGCCCGATTCGAAGCTGGCGGTATCGACTTGTTCGCGCGCCGGCACCATCCGCCAGCCCACCAAAGCCACAAAGATAACCCCGAAAACCGCGACGGCAACACCGACCGGGGTAAAATCGAATATGGCGAAGGGCCCCATATCTGTCGTTGCACGGAACCCGGAGACAACCAGGTTGGGCGGGGTTCCGATCAGGGTAGTCATGCCTCCCAGAATGGAACCAAAAGCCAGCGGCATAAGGATCTGCCCTGGCTTCAGATTCTGTTTGTTCGCCATCTGAATGGCGATGGGCATCAGCAACGCCAGGGCGCCGACATTGTTCATGAAACAGGACAATAAAGCGGCCAAAGCAACCAAAGCCAGAATGCTTACCGTCGGACCTGCCGATTTTGGCAGCAATCGCTGAGCCAGGACGTCGACAGCTCCGGTGATCTGCAGGCCGTAACCTAGCACCAAAACGCAAGCGACGGTGATTACCGCAGGATGTCCTAAGCCCGAAAAAGCCATGTCTTCGGGCACAAGCCCAGTTAATACGCAAGCCAGAAGCGCTGCCACGGCCACCATGTCATGCCGCCATCGCCCCCAAAGAAATACGGCCATCGTTGCCGTCAGCACAACCATAATTGCAACTTGATCATTTGTCATAATCGCATCTGTCCCAAATTCGATGAATGCAGCGAAAAACAAGTAGCAATAAATGACCGGGCAACAAGCCGATAGGTTTAAGCCGGATGAGGCAGTAAAAGACACGGCAGCAGGTTTAGAAAACGTCCTTGATTGTCAACTTAAACCTTTGTACCCAATCCTTTCCATCCTTCAAAGAATCTGCCCGAACTGTATCGGGAATTTTAAGCCGGTCACGAAGAGTTTGGCGACAAACCCAGCGTAACTTTTGTTCGAAAGACCTGCCTAAAGCCTAACGCAGTCTCCGCTACAGTCAAAAGGTTATATTAGGCCACAGGAATGGACGCAACGGGGCGGCATGGTAAAATTATTAAACAATAATTTTGAAGCGAAATCGCCTGTAAGCGCACCACCCGAAATTCTGATCCGCAGAAGTTGCCACAACGGCCGCATTACCAGGCAGCTCTTTATCATAAAAACGATCAAGGCCGTTGTGCAGTGTGCCCAAAGGAGGAACCTCATGCCATGGCAGCCGGAATTCTGGGAAAAAACCCTGAGTGGAATGCTTGCCGATTTGATGAATTGGCTTCCGGCTCTGGGGGCGGTATTGCTCCTTCTCATCATAGGCTGGGTGGTGGCTCGCCTGGCACAAGCCCTTTTGACCGGAGTTCTGCGCCGTCTGCGCTTTGATCGTCTTGGGGAGAGATCGGGGGCGGCTACGGTGCTGCGCAGTCTGGGAATGGATTCCTCTGCGTCACTTCTGGTCGCCCGACTGATTTTCTGGCTGGTTCTGCTGGTGTTTCTTCTGGCGGCGGCCGAAACCTTGAACATACGCGGCGTGACAACCGCCTTGGAGAGCCTCATTGCTTACCTGCCCCGATTGCTGGCAGCCGGCCTGATTCTTCTGCTGGGGGCCATGGCGTCACGGTTGGTAGGCAAGGCCATGGACACCTTGGCGGGACAATCCGGCATCAGGGGCGGAGTGGCCTTCGGCTTGGCGGGGCGTTACCTTATTCTGATATTTGTCGTAGTTTTGGCTCTGGGGCAGCTTGGATTGGATACGACACTGCTTATAGTCGCAGCCACCGTCCTGCTTGCCTCGGCTGCCCTGGCCTTAACTCTGGCTTTTGGTTTGGGGAGCCGTGATTTGGCGCGCAACATAATGGCCGGCTTGTACGTCCGGGAGGAGTTCGCCATCGGCCAGAAACTTGAAGTCGGTGACTTTCTGGGCCGTCTGAAAAGTATCGGCCCAAGCAAATCGGTATTGGAAACCGAGCCCGGCCTGGTCTCTGTTCCCAATTCCGTGCTGCTCGAGATGGCTGTTACCATCATCTCGGAGGAGAGGAAAGTCGAGTGAGCGAAAAACACTTCTCTGCGGACGATTATGTCGAGGGGCGGCTGACGCCTGACGAACAGCAGGAGGCCGATGCCCATTTGGCCCTCTGCTCCCGGTGCCGTGAACAAGTAGCTGCAGCACGCGCCAAAAGAGGCAGAAATATCCCCTCAACGTTACGACGTTTCACCGGCCGGATGCTGGTGGGCGGGATGACCTTCCTGGAACCACTAATGCGCCGCCTGCCTTTCGCGCCCCCGCCTGATATAGAGAATGCCGATGCCGCACTCGATCCGGTCCGGGTACTGAAACCCCGCGCAAAGACAGGCCTGGGCCGGGTGACGGCACTGGTCGGACGTTTCGGGCTGGTACTGCTCATCACCTTCGGAGTGCTGTTGCTCCCCGTTCCGCCGACCCTTTCAGAGCAGGGACACCGTGCTTTGGCAGCCTTTGCCTTTACCGCAGCAATCCTCGCCCTCGAACCGGTATCGCTGCCCATCGCAGCGCTGATGGTGCCCCTGGCCCAGGTGGCCTTGGGGGTAGCGACCACCCCGCAAGCTTTTGAGACATTTTCCCGGCCCGTGGTGTTTCTCATCCTTGGCAGCCTCTTCATGGCTGAAGCACTGCGCAAGCACGGCCTGACCCGCCGGCTTGCCCTATTGGTAATTGTCCGTTCGGGCGGTGGAGTGAAAATGATGTTGTTGGGCCTCATGGCTCTGGCGGCCCTGTTTTCCATGTGGATAGAGAACACCGCCACGGCCGCAATGCTCATCCCGGTGGCCATGACGATCTCCAGCCAGGTCAAAGATCCGGATGACGCCCGTGGCTTACTGGTGTTGTTGGTGTTGGGTCTGGCTTACAGCGCCAGCCTTGGCGGCATGGCAACGATCATGGGGGCGGCCCCCAATGCAGTCGCTTCCAGTTTCCTGGCGCAGATTGGTCGCTGGACCTTTCTCCACTGGATGAAGTATGGTCTGCCGGCTTTCCTGCTGATCTTTCCGCTGACCTGGTGGATTCTGCTCAAACTGGTCAAGATTCCGGTCCAGGGTCTCGATGTGGAGCCGGCTCGCCAGCAGGTGCTGGCAATGGGCCCGATGAGTCGCACTGAGCGGGAAATACTTCTACTACTTGCTGCGGCGGCAATACTATGGATCGGCGGGCCTACCATCGAAGCGGTATTAGGTCTTCCGTCAACCTTGCTTTCCGCGGCCATGGTCGCGGTAATTGCCGTCTCCTATCTGGCGATCCGTGAAATTATCAATTGGGAAGACCTTAAGGGGGTGAGTTGGGGAATCTTTCTTATTATCGGTGCCGGACTTTCCTTGGGGGAAACCTTGATTCGCAGCGGTGTCACCGACTGGTTTGCCTCTCTCTTCGGCCCGGTATTTTCGAATTCCCCCATGCTGGTGAGCCTGTTATTGATGGTGTTTGTTTCGGCGCTGTTGACCAATCTTCTCAACAATACCACCATCACTGCCGTGTTTGTCCCTATCCTCATAACCCTGGCGCGGAATAATCCCTCCTTCGATGCAGTGCAGTTAGTACTCCCCGTCACCCTGGCCACAACCTTCGGCTATTCGCTCCCATCGGCATCGGGACGCATGGCATTAATCGCTGCTACCGGCATTATAAGCCGCGTCGAGATGATGCGATATGGCCTTATTATCACCTTGTTCAGTTCCATGGCACTGGCTCTTCTTTTCTATGCCTTGGCACTGCTGAACTGGATATAGTGTACTGTGCGGTTAATCCTGGCTTCAAATTCTGGTCATTTTCGGCCCTGCCTGCGTTGCGCCAATTTGACTTAGCGCATGGCTAGGCCTGCATTGGCGACGCCTTGGCAGGCCCCAAAATGTCTCAGAATTATTTGACACTATCAGCCACACAGGACACTAGAAGGAGAATCGACGATGCGAATTCTGGTCATCGGTGCCGGTCGTACCGGCGCTAAAGTTATTCAGCAACTGCAAAAGAACCCGGCCGTCGAGATCTTGACCGCCGATCCGCGTCAACAACTCTATGCTGTGGACGAAGGCATCATCGAGAAAGTCGATATTCATGAGGCCCTGACGCCCATGACGTTGCAGCATGTATTGAAGCAGACGGTTCCGGACATGGTATTGCTGGCAATGCCGACTGAGGACATGGGGCTGGGAAAAGCGCCAGGCATAGACATACTTGCCGAGGCCTTACGGGAAGAGCTCGCCGCCCTGGCTAAGGTGCCGGTGATAGAAGTGGCGCGAGCGGTCCGCTGTTAGCAGAAGATTCTCACATCGTCTCGGAACATGACACTGTTGTATTTCCCAGGTCGACTTAGTTCCAACACGTACCAATTGCCTAAAATGTTTTTAGGCAAAGACCACCCGATCCTCCTGTTTCAGGGTGCGGGAATTGGGCGGGCCGGATCCCTGTCTGACAGTCCGAGGTGGGCAAGTCGATTGAATTTCTGGACCTCGCGCTCAGTCGACAAGGTCAGCGCGTATTTTGGTTATTGCTCTATCCGTTACTTCCACGGCAGTAAACGAATAGCCGTTCAAACGCAGACGCTCCCCTTCGGCCGGCACATGCCTGAGCCGAGCAACGACAAGGCCCCCAATAGTCCGTGCTTCGCTCAGATGCAGGCTGGTGCCCAGCAACTCATTGACCTCGGCCACAGGCAGGCGCGCATTCAACAGGTATGATCCTTCGCCCAAAGACTCGTAGCCGGGACGGATTGAGTCCTCAGGTTTCTGGTAGGACGAGCCAACGTTTACCTGGCCGACGATCGTCTCAATAATCCTGTCCACCGTGATGAGCCCTATCGCGGACCCGTATTCATCGACGACCACGGCGCTCTGGTCTTCGCGGCTTCGTAGGATAGGGAGCAACTCTGCCAGGGGCTGCTGGGAAGGAACGAACAGCGCCGGTTTGATAAAGTCGCTGAGCGGCTGTTTTGAGCCCCGTATGCGGTTCATTTCCCATGCGGACAGAGAGACCATGCCGATGATCTGGCTCCGCTCTCCCTCGTACACCGGGACATTCAGATCGCCGGTGCGGCGCGATAGTTTGACGAGCTTCTGCAGGCTGGCAGCAGTGTCGATGGCAGTCATTTCTGCGGCTGGCAACATGACGTCGCCGGCCATAAATTCACCGAAGCGTACTACGTTGCGAATGCGGGTTCGGTCGAACACGTCGAGCGTGCCCCCGCCTTCCGTGGCATCCAGGATTGCGCGCAACTGTGAACGCATGGAAAAAAGGTCCACGCCGGGGTCGCCGCGCCCGAACAACCTGGCTGCCAGTCTGGCAATGCGGGAAAAAACGAAGACTACCGGGTAAAACAGCAATGAAAATGCGTACAGGGGATAAATGATTTTTGGCGTCAGTTCGCTGGCCCGCTGCTGAAATACGCTTTTAGGCACCACTTCACCCAAAATCAGTGTGACCGGAATCAGCATAAGCGTGGCGTAGAGATCACCCCGCTCGCCCACCTGGGCGATGAGTGTGGTGGTGGCGATCGCCGTCAGCATCACCAGAGAGATATTTGTGCCAACCAGGGTTGTGCTAAGTACCACTTCCGGGCTTTCGAGCAGGCGCAACGCCAGTTTGCTGCCTGCGTCGCCCTGCTTGGCGCGATGACGCAGCTTGTTGCGATCGCAGTTTACAAGGGCGATTTCAGCGCCCGAGAAAAATCCCTGCAAAAGCAGAAGGGCTAGCATACCGATCAGAATGAACAGCGTGGTCACGTATCTGTACTTTCAGGTTGCGGGTGGGGAAACAACCGGGCGCGCTCAATCCGGTTTCCGTCCATTTGAAGCACTTCCATCAGGATTCCGTCCATCGAAACCTGGTCGCCGACCATGGGCAGACGATCGATTTGCCTCAGGATAAGACCGCCAATAGTGGTCATTCGCGAGTCGCGGAAAGCCAGATGGGTCAACTTATTTACATCAATCAGTTTCATGTTGCCCGGTAATTCATAGGCGCCGCTCTCGTCGTCGTAAGTGATGCTGGTTTGCTGGATGTCTGTTGGAAGCTGACCGAAAATGCAGGTCAATACGTCGTTCATGGTCAGCAGCCCATCGACGCCTCCAAACTCGTTGAGAACGATTACAGCCTGAAGATCGTGAGACTGGAAGTAGTCGAACATCTCATCAGTTTTCTTGGTACTTGGCACCATGGCAACCGGGCGTAGCAAATCCTCAAGCTTCAAATTATTGAGATCGATCTCCTCAAGCAGCGTCTGCAGCATGTCTTCGGCACAGAGAAAACCGATGACATTATCTCGGTGGCCGCGATATACCGGTACCCGCTTGTGGCGAAAGCGCAGGAATTCCTCCACAATTTCCCCCACCGGCCTGTCGCCGTCGATCCACTTCACGAGTGTGCGCGGCACCATGACCTCGATAATTTCAGTTGAACCCGCCTGTAAGAGGTTGTAGATAAGCGCTCGTTCCGTCGCCGTGAGGTCCCCGGACACCACGCCCTCGTCAAGCAGGGTCCGAAACTCATCAACCTGGAGAATGTTATCAGGGGCAGTCTCCTCGCCGACGATGCGCGTCGTGATTCTGTCGGAGACCCATCGAATAATCGATGTGAATGGCGCGATGAGATTCACCCAGAAGTGCATGGGACGGGCGACAATCCGTGTGCTTACCCTAACGGGATCAGAAATCGCAATCGTCTTGGGGGTGGCCTCACCAAACAGCAGCAACAGGGGCACCATAATTACAGTGCTGATCCAGGCCGCCCGCTCGACTCCATAGAGCGTCACCAGTACAGCGGTGAGTACGGCAGTTGCAGTGACGTTGACAACCTGGTTTCCACACAATACGGAGATGATCAGCCGCCGCGGCTGATCAAGCAGTTCGTGCAAGGTGTCCGCCTGTGGATTGCGTTCACGGCGAATTCTGCGAAGATCCAGCCTGGTGAGCGAGAAAAGCGCCGTTTCCGAACCGGAAAAAAAAGCGGAAGCGACGAAAAGTATCGCCAGTAGACTAAGCTGGAAAACTAGCTCGATCACTGTGTCTTGGCCCTCCGGGATAGTTTTCTCAACGGTTAAGGTCTGACGTCAAACAAGGCAAATCAAGGGAGTGAAAAACCTGAAAACAATACTAACCTGCTGGGAAATCGTTCTTGATTTGATTCCAGACTTGGTTTTTCTGCACGTTGATGAAAAAGTAAACCTAGTTTAACACGGCTATTGCCCCTAAATCGAAGTAGGCTAGTCCAATTTTATCTGACTTAAGAAGAGGCAACAACCAATTTTCTGATATAAGCGGCCTGTGGAAAGCTGTTTATAAGCATGAAGGAAAGAAAAAAGTCAGGTTCTTTTTTGTTTGTAAAAATCGAAGACATGACGGCAAGCCTGTTCGGCGCTATCAACAAAAGAAAACAGTTGGAGATCCTCGGCAGAGATCATGCCTTCTTCAACAAGGGCATTAAAATTGATCACACGCTCCCAATAGGACCTGCCAAAAAGCAAGACGGGAACCGGTTTGATTTTTTTTGTCTGAATCAGGGTCAGTGTTTCAAATAACTCATCGAGCGTGCCGTAACCTCCGGGAAATGCGACAAGGGCCTTTGCCCGCATGAGGAAATGCATTTTGCGAATGGCAAAATAGTGGAACTGAAAGCAGAGCTCAGGGGTGATATAGGGATTGGGTTCCTGCTCCATTGGCAGAACGATGTTGAGGCCGATATTTTCGGCACCGACATCGTAGGCACCGCGATTGGCCGCTTCCATGATTCCCGAGCCACCGCCGGTAATGACGATCAGCTCGCAGCCGATTTGACTTTGGCACTCCTTGGACAGAAGAGTTGTAAAGCGACGAGCCTCCTCATAGTATCGAGCATTCTCACAGGCCCGTTCAGCTGCAGCAAGTTCGGTTAACAGCTCCTCTTCTTCCGGTGAAGCCGCTAATGCCTTGCGTACCCTTTTCAGGCGTTCTTTAGCTTTTTCCGGCTCCATGGTTCTGGCGCTGCCAAACACCACCACAGTACTGTCGATGCCAACATCCTGTTGAATCAGTTCTGGCTTTAAAAGTTCAAGCTGAAGGCGAACCGGGCGCAACTCATCGCGCAGCAGGAAATCCTCGTCATGATAGGCCAGCAGGTAGGCCGGCGACTCTGTTTGCGGCGAAGGCACGCAGAGTTTGGCCGCTTTAGCATCTTCGGCGGCATTTGGGAAGGGCCGTTGTTTGCTATGGTTCGGCATCTGTCTGTTTTCTCCTTGCTGACAGGAAATAACCTGGTATTTCCGTTGTATTATCTGAAACCCGAAAGTTCCGGAAGTGTCTCAAGATCTGTATCAATTGTTTTACGCTGCCGCTTCAGTTCATACGTTGAATGATTGCAGGGGCTCCGGAATTGCCACGTTGTCGAGGGCCAGCTCTGTTTGGAGGGCCTGCCGCAGACTACTGGAAGCGTCCTCTTCGCCATGAACTATGAACGTGTGCTCCGGCTTCTTTTCCATAACCCGCACAAATCCCAGGAGCCCGTCCCGGTCAGCGTGGCCAGAGAAGCCGGTAAAAATTTCCACGTTGGCTTTCACCTGGTATTCCTCACCGTAAATACGAACGGACGGCTTCTTTTCCACAATGTACCGGCCTAGAGTATTCGGTGCCTGCCAACCGGTCAGGAGGATGGTGTTTGGGGAGTCCCCGATACGGTTTCGAAGATGATGGAGGATGCGCCCCCCCTCCAGCATGCCACTGGCGCTAATAATTATCGCTGGGATTTTGAGGCTGTTGAGAGCTTTGGACTCCTCCACCGTTTTGGTGTATTGGAGACGCCCGAAACCAAAGGGGTTTTTATCTTCGTCCGTTAGCAGAAATTCCCGGATCTCGGCATCGAAATTCTCCAGATGAAGGCGGAAGATGTCGGTGACCCGGGTTGCTAATGGGCTGTCGACGAAGATCGGCAGGTCGGGAATCCGCCCAGCGTTGTGGAGTTTGTGCAAAGCGTAAACGAGTTGTTGAGTCCGACCGACGGCAAAGGCCGGGATCAAAAGCGAGCCTCCACGAGTGACGGTCTCATTGACGATGCGTTCCAGCTCCTCTTCAGACTCAAGATAGGGAGGATGCAGTCGGTTGCCGTAGGTACTCTCCATGATGAGAATGTCGGCACCGTCGCCGACCGGCACGGGATCGCGGATGATGGGGATTCCCGGCCTTCCTATATCGCCGCTGAACACGAGCCGTCGGTTTCGGCCGGTTTCTTGATCGTCGATGTCGAGGATAACGTGAGCGCTGCCCAGCATATGTCCGGCATCAACAAAGGTTAAATGAACGCCGGGAAATAGAAGGTGCCGGCGATCATAGCCTATACCGACAAACTGCCTCATGGCTTTGGTTACGTCTGATCTAGTGTAGAGAGGCTCAAAAAGGCGCTGCCCCTTTTTTTTGCGCCGGCGGTTAACGAACTCTACGTCTTTTTCCTGGATAAACGCACTGTCCATGAGCATGACTTCGCACAGGTCACGTGTTGCCGCGGTGCAGAAGATTTCGCCAGCAAAGCCGTTCTTAACGAAACAGGGGATGCGTCCGGAATGATCGATGTGTGCGTGGGAGAGGATCAGACAATCGACCTCCTTGCCCTTGCAAAATTCGCTGCGATTTCGTTCAAACGATTCCTTTCTCTTGCCCTGAAACAAGCCGCAGTCGAGCATGATTTTTTTGCCGTTCACTTCGAGTAGATGCTGAGAGCCAGTGACGGTCTGAGCGGCGCCGTGAAAGGTGATTTTCATTTTCCCCCTCTATCATGGATACTATTAAAGAATAAAATAACCCTTGTTCTAGACAAACTCTGAACTTTCAGCCAAATTTTATCATTGTCTCGTAAGTTGTCTAATAAGCACTTATTTTTAGTATATGTGGCGCTTACCTTTTTCGTCGTTTTCCATTTGCTTCCATGGCCAATGGCCTTCTACCTCAAGGTGAAGGGTGAAACTCAGAAAAGTACGAATGAGGATTATGAGCCCCAAGATTGTGACGTTCGTTAAAGTGTCGGCGACAATGACTGTGCGAATGATATCCCCGGCAATGAGGAACTCCAAACCGAGAATTATAGAACGCCCTAGCTGGCGTCGGTATATGCGATATGCGCATCCTTCTGGCTCTTTACGGAAATGCAACAAGAAGCGAAATGAAGGTACTGCAGAACCCACAATAATTATAAGGACGCCTATGGTTTCAATCCCGTAGCCCGCCACTGTGATTAATTGTTTATAGTCCATTTCTCTGTTTCCCAATATCGTCATACAAAAAAATTCTATAACGATCGAGTCTTTGGTTACAGTTTATCAATTGTCTGCCAAGTTTCTTTGGCGGGTATTTAGTTTTTTGCTGGGAAGAAGGGCTTCATTTTTTTGGAATGAAGGTAAGCGAAAAAGGTGTATCGGTTGACAGGATTGATTAGCATGATATCTGGAAACTTATGCCCCCTGACCTCTAGCAGAAAGGCCCACTGTGCGGAAAAAACTGTTCCACAAAAGCCCGCAAAAAATCGGCCTGCCACCCGGCTCTCTGGTTCATGTCGGCAAAAAACGGGTCGAGAAGCCAAAAATCAGCCTAATCGACTACGACTCTGCCAATTTTATCGAAAGAGAAATTGAGTCTCCGGAGGATTGCCTTTCTTTTTTTGCCACTTCATCCGTTACCTGGGTAAACGTCGATGGGCTCCACGAGGTGAAGATTTTGGAGAGGCTCGGTGCCGGCTTCGATCTCCACCCGCTAGTGTTGGAAGATATCCTCAATACGGGACATCGGCCTAAGCTGGAAGACTACGATTCCATGCTTTTCCTCGTCCTTAAGGCCCTCTCGTATGAGGAAGAGACGGGTGAAATCATACCCGAGCAGGTCAGCCTTGTCCTGGGGCCGACTTTCGTTCTTACCTTTCAGGAATGGGAAACTGGTATCTTTGATGGTGTTAGAACACGAATCCGTAGCCACAAAGGGCGGGTTCGGTCCGCTGGACCGGATTATCTTGCATACGCGTTACTCGATGCCATCGTCGATAATTATTACTTGGTTTTGGGCAAAATCAGTGACCAGATCGATACGCTGGAGGAGGAACTGTTGTCTGAACCGACCCCGGCAACTTTGAACAAACTTTACCATTTCAAGCGAGAGATGGTTCTGTTGCGCAAAGTGGCCTGGCCATTGCGAGAAATAATTGCCAGTCTACAGCGGTCGGAATCGTCCTTGGTGGAGGAAAAAACAAGGGTTTTCCTGCGTGATATCTTCGATCACGCCTTCCACGTGGTCGATACGGTGGAGACCTTTCGGGACCTCCTTTCCGGGATGCTTGATCTCTACCTGTCCCAAACCAGTAACCGGACCAACGAGGTTATGAAGGTGCTGACGATTGTCGCGACTATCTTCATCCCCCTCACCTTTATCGCGGGTATTTACGGCATGAATTTCGAAAACATGCCCGAACTCAAGTGGCAATGGGGGTATCCGACTGTCTGGTTACTCATGGCGGTTGCCGCCATCGGTATGTTGCTCTACTTCAGGAAGAGGAGGTGGTTTTAACTGTTACAGAACTGGGCATGTCATACAAAAGCACCGGGTCCATATGACGAACGATGGACCCGGGGGACAGTCAGCTTCAATCGTAACCCGCAGAACAGAGTTACTTGATCTCGATTTTTTTCACCTTCTCCTTGGCCTCTGGTGATTTGGGGATACGGATTTCGAGGACACCGTCCTGGAAGGCAGCCGAGGCTTTGCTTGTTTCCGTTTCTACCGGCAGGCGCAACTTGCGCGTAAAGGCTCCAAAGGAACGCTCTTCATAGTAATAATCTTTTTTTTCGGTTTTTTCCTCTGACTTCTTCTCCCCGGTAATGATAACCACGTCCTCGCTGATGCTGACATCCAGGTCCTCCTTTTTCATCCCTGGAACTTCCGCCTTTATGATCAGGTTGTCTTCATTCTCAAACATGTCAACATGCGGGGCAGCAGCGTTGGTCTCCAACGCCCTCATGCGGGGGAACATGGCGGGAAAAAAGAAGGGCCGACGAAAAAAGTCTTCAAACATGTTCTCCATTTCTTCGAACGGGGAAAGGGGTTGCTGTACCTCTGGCACCAGGGCCTTTTTCTCTTCCCTTGTTTTCTTGGCCATCACACAATCTCCTTTTTTAGGGCAGATTCAGGGTTGGGAACCTTTTTTTCTTCTAACTCATTCCTACTGCGGTTCTATACGATGTCAAGACCTTGGGGTATTCTCACCTTCTGGTCAATCGTGGGGGGCTTCTCTTTTCTTTCCTCGCCTGAATTTTCTCGTTCCCGCTGCGTAGGTGCAGACCCGGTTTCCCCTATCCCATCTACGGTATTAAGCTCGGCTCGAACCTTCGACAAACTTTCAGGGAAATTCTTTTGCAGAAAGGCCAGGAGTCTTTCACGAACCTCGCAGCGAAGGTTCCCTACCATGGAGGAATCGGGAGCTCTTATCAGAGAACTGAATGCAACGGTCGTTGCAGTGGCATTGGTCACTTGCAACTTCAAAACTTTGTCGTTCCAGTTTTCCGATCCATCCAGAAATGTTGGGCATAAATCCCGTAGTTTTACAGCGTGTTTTTGCCCCCAAGCGGGCTTTTCTAGACAGGCGGAAATTTGACTGACTATCTTGCTAAACCACTCAATTCTGATAACTTTTAACTGTTGTTGATGGCCTACGCAGCAGATTCAACATTCCTTTTTGACACTAGACGGAGAAACATCATGAGAAAAAAAACTTTTCTTGCAATTACAGTTTTTGCCGCAGTTTTCCTGGTAGGCTGTGCACAAAAACAAGTGGTGCCGAGCAGCGAGATGGCCTTGGCAGAGGATGCGGTGGCAGAAGCTTCGAGTGCCGGAGCCTACGAGTTTGCTCCGGTGGAGATTGAGATGGCCGAGGAAAAAATTGAACAAGCTAAAATAGCGATCCAGGCAAAAAACAATCTTGAGGCCAGGCGCCTACTGGAAAAAGCCCAGGTGGATGCCAAGCTTGCGGAATCCAAAGCTCAAACGGCAAAAACTCAGAAATCAGTAAACGAGCTTCAAAAAAGCATCGATGCGCTGAGAGAAGAAATTGAACGAAAAGCTGCGGAATAACGAAATCCAAATTCTCGGGAGGACACCATGTTTAGCAAATCGGTTTTCAAAATAAAGACAGTTGGTTCCGTTTTGTTGATTCTGGGTATTCTGGTTGGCGGTTGCGCTCAGAAAATGGATTCAGCCGCTCTTGACCAGGCCCGGGCAGCCGTTCAGGCCGCTCAAAGCAATCCAGCTGTTGTAAATACGGCTCCATTGGAATTGAAAAAAGCGGACCAGGCTCTTAACCAGGCCGATCAGCTTTTTCAACAAAAGGGAGACATTGGCGAGATTGATCATTATGCCTATCTGGCACAACAACATGCCGCCATCGCTCAGGAAACGGCCAATCTGAAAATGGCCGAATCAGCGATAGAACAGGCAAGCGCCGAACGTAACAAGGTGCTGCTAGCGGCTCGATCCAAAGAAGCCAATCTTGCCGAAAAACGCGCCCTCGCTCAAAAAGAAGCGGCTTTAAAGGCTCTGCAAGAGGCCGAAGCCCAGAAAGCTGCTGCAGAAAAGGCCATGGCCGAAGCGATGGCTGCCCAGGAAAAGGCCGCTAAACTAGAACAGGAAATCGCCGAGCTCCAGGCGGTCAAAGCGGACCGTGGTCTGGTCATGACCCTTGGTGATGTCCTTTTTGACGTCAACAAGGCAGACCTTAAGCCGGGCGGTTTAGTTACTGTTGACAAGTTGGCGACTTTCCTGAACGAATATCCTCGCAGAGAGATTATAATTGAAGGTTTCACCGACAGTACAGGCTCCGCTGAATACAACCAAGGATTGTCTGAGCGCCGTGCTCTTGCTGTCCGTAGTGCCTTAATCGAAAAAGGGATCGAATCCTTCAGAATGGATATCAAGGGGTATGGTGAAGAATTTCCAGTGGCAACCAATGCCACGGCTGCCGGTCGTCAGTTAAATAGAAGGGTCGAGATCATCATTTCAGACGAAGGAGGGAAAATACCGGAACGAAACAAATAGCAGTCTGTCTTTAGTTGAAAATCGTTGTTAGGCCGAACCCAAAGGTTCGGCCGCTTTTTTTGGATTAGAGAGTTTGAGATAGATGGCTTTCATTGAACTTTGTTTGTACGATGGAAAAAATTTTGCTTTACTGCAGCGTAACTTATTCAGCAGCTGTCAATGCGCTACGAAACATGTCTGTGCATAAAGTTCGTTACATAGGAACAGTGAGTTCTCGAGTCAGAATGGCTTTAAGAAAAGACAGCGGATGAAGGTCTTTAAAAAGGGGTAATGAGTTCAAATGAGGAGGATGAATAAAAATATGGCTGAACACGCTTCCCCCGAAAAATCCATTTGTTGGCATGCCCTGGACACTGAAGAGGTCTTTTCCACACTGACAAGCCGTTTCGAGGGCTTGACTCCAACTGAGGCGGAACAGCGTCTGGTTGATTACGGTCCAAACCGGCTGAGCCCGCCTAAAAAACTGAGCCCGTTTAAAAGACTTTTGCTTCAGTTTCACAACCTCCTCATCTATGTGCTGCTCTGCACGGCCTTTATCACTCTGCTTCTTGGACACTGGATCGACGCCGGGGTTATCGCCGGCGTTGTGCTGATAAATGCCATCATTGGCTATATTCAGGAAGGCAAGGCAGAAAGGGCTTTGGACGCCATTCGCACTCTGCTGTCGAACCAGGCGATGGTTGTTCGAGACGGAAAACGGCAGACCATCTCAACCGACCAACTGGTCCCCGGAGATATTGTATTCATTCAGTCCGGCGACAAGGTTCCGGCAGACCTGCGATTGTTCAAGGTAAAAGATCTGCGCATAGAAGAAGCATCCCTGACCGGGGAATCGATGCCGGCGGAAAAATCGATTGTGCCCGCACCGGAAGCCGCCACGGTGGGCGATCGCGACTGTCTGGCTTTTTCCGGCACTCTGGTCACCTATGGCCAGGGGCATGGCGTGGTAGTGGCTACGGGTGACAATACCGAGCTTGGTCGCATAAGTGCCCTGATCGCTACGGTCCACCCTCTAACCACGCGACTGTTGCGTCAGGTGGCCGAATTCGGCCGCTGGCTCACCGCCGCAATCGGTGCGGTGGCTCTAATCACCTTCGCTTTTGGTCTGCTGGTCAGGGACTACACCTTTGGCGACATGTTTCTGGCTGCTGTCGGGTTGGCGGTGGCGGCCATTCCAGAGGGCCTGCCGGCGATCATCACCATCACCCTGGCTATTGGCGTGCAGGCGATGGCCAGGCGAAACGTTATTGTTCGTCGCTTGCCAGCCGTGGAAACCCTCGGTTCGGTGACGGTGATCTGCTCTGACAAGACGGGGACCCTGACCCGCAACGAAATGACAGTAAGGGGCGTGGTTACTGCCAACCATCTTTTTGAAGTCAGCGGTGCCGGCTACGATCCCCATGGCCTTTTTCAGATTTCCGGCAAGGATATTTCGCTCAAGGAACATCCGGGTCTCGGCGAGTTGGCTCGAGCCGCTGTACTGTGCAACGATGCTTCCGTTAAGGAAGTTGCAGGGCAATGGCAGGTGGAAGGAGATCCGACAGAAGGCGCCCTCATCACCCTGGGGATGAAGGCTGGGGTCGATCCGGCCTTCGAAGGCAACGAATTTCCGCGAACAGATGTCATCCCTTTCGAGTCGGAACATCGTTTCATGGCGACCTTGCACCACGATCATGCGGGCCATGGCTTTGTCTATCTCAAGGGAGCAGCAGAGCGTGTGCTGGGGATGTGTAATGCTCAGCGCAGCCTTGGTGAAGACCGCCCGCTGGATATACCATATTGGCAGAAGCACATTGAGGAACTGGCCGGTCAGGGACAGCGGATAATCGCCATCGCCTTCAGGGTGGTTACAGATGAGCATCGGGAGTTGCGGTTCGCTGATGTTGAAGGCGGGCTTACTCTTCTCGGTTTGCTTGGTATTACAGACCCGCCTCGCCCTGAGGCCATAGAGGCCGTGCAGCAGTGCCAAAGAGCTGGCATTCGGGTAAAGATGATTACCGGCGATCACGCCCTGACTGCCCGGGCAATCGGCTCCCAGATGGGCATCGGTGACGGCAAGACAGCTGTCACCGGACAGGAACTGGAAGCCATGACGGTAAAAGAAATCAGCGAGCTCCTGGACAAAGTTGATATTTTTGCCCGAGTAAGCCCCGAGCATAAGTTACGGCTGGTGCTAGGATTGCAGGCCAGCGGTGAGGTTGTGGCAATGACCGGTGACGGCGTCAATGACGCCCCGGCTCTCAAACGGGCCGATGTCGGCGTAGCGATGGGGGGCAAGGGAACCGAGGTCGCCAAGGAGGCGGCCGAAGTAGTGCTGACCGACGATAACTTTGCATCCATCGCCCAGGCCGTTAAGCAAGGAAGGGCCATTTACGACAATATCCGCAAGGCGATCACCTTCATCCTTCCCACCAACGGCGGCGAGGCGGGTGTGATTGTGGCTGCGATCCTGTCCGGGCGCATGTTGCCGATCACCCCGGTGCAGATTCTGTGGGTAAACATGATCACTGCAGTTACTTTGGCCCTGGCCCTGGCTTTCGAGCCTCCCGAAGAGGAGGTCATGGTCCGGCCGCCGCGCGACCCGCAGGAACCTATCCTGACACCTTTTCTCATTTGGAGGGTACTGTTCGTCTCGCTGATTCTGGTTGCCGGGACTTTCGGACTTTTTCTCTGGGGACGGTTGCATGAAATGCCCATAGAGTCAGCCCGAACTCTGGCCGTCAATACCCTGATCATGTTTGAAGTGTTTTATCTTATCAATACCCGTAGTTTGAAGCAGTCGATGATGAACCGGCAGGCCTTTGCAGGAAACCGGGCAATTCTGATCGCTATTGTTGCCGTGCTCTTGATCCAACAGTTATTTACCTATTTCCCGCCAATACAGAGACTTTTCGGCAGCGCCGCTATTGGGTTTGTTGACTGGGTCCGCATTGTTTTTGTAAGCTCTTCGGTCTTTTTCCTGGTGGAAATAGAAAAGTATTTTTTCCGTAAATTGCATAGAAGGGGGAAAAGGATACCAGAAAGGCTGCTGAATAGATGATTCGCTCGATCTTTGAGCGATACTTTGTCGTATGAATAAAGTGTCGCAAAATTTGCAGGTCATGTAAGGTTGAATCTATGCCTTTGGGCAATAATATCTTTGGAGGGTCCTGTGAAAGATGTGTTAATTCATAAAATAGAAAAGTTTGTGGATTGTATAAAATTGTTATTGGTTTTTTCGGTTTCCATGGTTTTGCTTTTTGCAGTAGGTTTGCTTTTTTACGACATAACCTTGATGATAGCTAATAAATATTCCGAAGGGATCGGTACCGTTCTTGGGTCTTTGTTAATCATATGGGTATTGCTGGAATTACTTGAGATGCAGTTTGAAAACCTGAAGGGGGCTAAAATAGAGACAAGCGTTTTTGTCATGGTAGCGCTAGTTGCTTTTATCCGAAAGCTTCTTGTTGCCTCTCTCAAGACAGATAAAGTCGAGCTAGCCTATTTTTTAGGGGCAGTTGTCATATTAAGCGTAGTCTACTTTGCCATTAAACGTGCAGAAAATTTTAAAATTGAACCAAAAAAATAATTAATTTTTTTTTCGTTGTCACAGGTCCCAAATCGGCCCTTTTAACTTTTGAAGGGTTCCCATTTAAATTAAGATTATTTTGAAGCATAATCCTGTCGAGACCAACTCCTGCCAGGTATCAAAAACCCATTATTTCGCACCACTGGGCAAGCGCCCGCAAAACAGCTTGCCCTTTGCCGGCATCCGACCTGAAAGGGGCCCGGGAAAGTTCAAGCTGCACCCAGGGCATTTCTCCACTGTGGGAACGGATGATATATCCGCCGGTAAAAGGGACGTTGAGAGACACCTCCTGGCCGAAGGCATCCTCCAGACACTTTGCCAAAGCCAAAAACCACTCTTCCGGACAAGTGCCTGAGGCGTTGCTTAAGCACAAAGCCGGTCTTTTTTCGCCGGCCATAGGTCCGATCGGAGGGCCTACTGCCGCCATGGTGTGACAGTCGAGCCCCAGGACCGGACCCTTGCCGGCCGCCTCGGATAGGCTTTCATGGTAGGGGCGATAGTATTTTTCCAGCAGGGTTTCGATGGTTTTATCGTTCGGGAACTTGCGATAGACTGGCACATCCCAGCAGGTATGAGTCTTAATCACGCCGTCCTGCCGACGGTCGGTTTCGGCCCGGTTGAGGTCGACAATCGCTCTCGCCACATCGGTAGAAAGAAAGTCTTTTACCTTGTCCTCCAAGGGCCAATAAATAGCCGCCGCCCCTTCATCGCCGTCCTCGGCAATCTGCTGTTTGGTCAAAAGGCAGTCGTCTTCAACTTCCGGAGGCACCTTCAGGCCGGCATGGGGTACGGAAAGCAGAAGCGGTAGTTTCATGATAGCGGCCCTCCGGCCGATCCGTCGCGACGGGGGTCGGCAACGCCAATAAAGGTTTTTCCCTCGCGCAGAACCATCTGTACGCAACCTAGATAGAAGGAATAGGGATCCCGGGGATCGATTTCAAGTCCGAGTCTTGACATGGCCTCGGGAATGTCGCTGCGCATGCGGCTGGCTTCGAGGGAGACCCGCCCTTTGACGGAACAGTGGAGGCGAGGGGCATCGACCGCCTCGAAAGGAGTCTTGCGTTCCAGCTGCAGCAATACCTGGGCGATGGCGGACGCGATCCGCTCACTTCCGGGAGAGCCGATAGCCAGCCAGGGCTTTCTTTTGCGGAAAATGACGGTCGGAGCGACGCTGGCCCACGGAACAGCCCCAGGCCGCATGAAATAGGGGTGAGTTTTATCCTGATATTCGTAGGCGCTCATATAGTTGTTGTAGAGGAAGCCAAGCTCCGGCGAGGCAGCAAAAGAACCGAATACCCCCTCGATGGACTGGGTCAGAGCGACCATGTTGCCGGATCGGTCCATGACCGACAGGTGGGTCGTTTCTCCCGAAGTCCTGATCCGGGTGCGAATCTTGCGCGCGGCCTTTTTGGCGTAATCGGTGTCCAGCATCACCTTTTCGGTCAGTTGGTGGTAGATGCTGGGATCGAATGGCCGGTCCTGGCGGTCGATATTGGCCAGCCGTATCACCTCGGCCAGCAGCGCCGCCCCCCTGGGGGTGTCAGGATTTCGCTGTGACTCCGGAAAACAATCGAGGATGTTGAGGATTTCCACCAGCACCCGCCCGGCGCCGGGCGGACCCATAGTAAATAGGCGCTGATCCCCGAAGGTTGCCATCAGCGGTTTGCGTTCGACCGGCCAGGGGATCTGTGCCAGATCGTCATCGCGAATCAGGCCATCATGGGCCAACATGTCCTTATGGATCAGACGGGCAATTTCTCCTTGGTAAAAATCTTCTACGCCGGCCTCTGCCAGGCGGTTCAGAGTGGCAGCCAGTTGGGGCTGGCGGAAAACCGCCCCCACCCGGTAGAGCTTCTGGCCGTTACGCAAAAACAGCGGTGCGGCTGTCCCTTCCTTGAGTTTTTTGAGCTCTCTCTTGGTCAGGTCGTGCTGAAGCTGGGTCACCTGGTAGCCCTGTTCGGCCAATTCGATGGCCGGCTGTAGAATCTGGCTCAGATCCATGGTGCCGTAGCGCTGCAACGCATAGGCCAGTACCGCCGGCGTGCTCGGGACGGTAGTGGCCCGATGACCACGGCGCCTTTCAGCTTTGCTCAGTTCGCCCGGAGTGGCCCGATGAGGGGCTCGCGAGGAACCATCCAGGGCGACCCGGCGGCGAGTTGCGGTCTCGTAGAGCACCATCATGGTCTGGCCCCCCAGACCCGAGGCTGCCGGCTCACAGACCCCGAGGGCAAAGGCTGCAGCCACTGCCGCATCCATGGCGTTTCCGCCTGCGGCAAGGATGCTGGCGCCCGCTTCCGTGGCTCGATAATGGGCCGTGGCGACCATGCCTTGGCGGGACGCAGCAATGCGCTGAGGGCTCGGCAGCAGATGTTGGGCTGGATCCTTTTCTAATTCATTATCCATGGGAGAAATCATCCTTTTAGTTATGGCAATTCGTCTATTTTAATTCTTTCGCCAAAAACTGAGCCAAAAGGAGGGTGCGCTGCACCAGGCTGATCCGGCTGACCGATTCCTGGGGAGTGTAGATATCGTGGGCCGCCGGCCCCAGTCCGCAGACGACAGCCGCCGGCCCGGTAACCAGGCCCGCCACCGAAGGCCAGACGGAGGTTTCTTTCCCCAGCGGGATCTCCCATTTTTCAGCGGTCTGAGCAAAGCTGTTGAGGAGACGCTCATTTAGTTTGCGCTCCCGCATCGGCGGCCGGTCGGAAATGAGTTCCAGGTTCCAGCGCAAGCCTCCCCCCTGACAGAGGTTTCGCAACTTTTCCTCAACCGCGTCGGCAATCGCTTTACTCGGGTAGCTCATCATGATGGTGGCCCGCATTCGGTGCGGCAGCATCATCGGCATGGCCTCGGTGTGCAGATCGATAGTCGAGACCGAAACACGGTCTTTGCGCGAGGAAAGGCCGGAGATTTTTTGCAGATCGCCCATGACCACCTGCAAGGCCTCGGGGACCCTGCTGGCCTGGCCGACCCTCTGGAGGCGCCCCGCGACGGTCAACTGATATTTGCGCATACCTCGGCGACTGGTAATCATCTTCCCTGACGGGTTGCTCGGCCGCAGGACCAACACTCGCTTGGCGCGTGCGGCAGCCTGGTGAATGATCTCGGCGCTGTATCGGCAGTCCTGACCGAAATCGGCATAGGCAAGCACCCCCAGCGGCAAGCGGTGTAGCCTTCTGCCGTAAGGCTGCAGGGAGCGCAGGGCAAATTCAAGCATGGTCAACGGGGCGCGGGATGTGCCGATTCCTTCACCGTAAAGCCGTTCCGGGTCTCTGCGAAATCCCTGTTGAAAACCAAGCGTTTGCTGGTGTACGTCCAGATTGCAGATCAGCAGAGTGCCTCCCTCCAATCCCGCACGGGTTTCCCAGGTCCAGGCTGCAGGCGCCTGGGTATATTCCTTGACCGTTTTCATGCCAAGGTCGTCCATAAGAGAACCAACTTCACCGGCGGCCAGACGAATCCCCACCGGGTCGTCGGTACGGCTGGAGATGTCGGTCCACTTCTGAACCCGTGCTTCGATACGGTCACGGCGCTCAGTCAGATAAGAAAAGACCTGGGTCTCCGCATCTGCCGACCTGGCGGTGACCGGTGGCGGGGTCGGTGTGCCGAAATACCGGGCTGCGGCAACTTCCACCAGGCGGTTGATCAGTTTGGGGAAATCCAGCCCTACCTTGGCTGCTGCGGTTACATAAGAGCCGCGTTCACCGAGACTGGGGAGACTGTTTACCTCGAGAATGTACAGGTTCCCATCGGCATCCAAGCGCATATCCACGCGGGCACAGTCGTAACAGCCGAGGGCCTGAAAGGTCCGCAATGCCAGCGCTTGTGCTTTTTTAGTGAGGTCCTCGTCGATGGGAGCGGGACAGGCCACCTGAATATCCCTGCCTGATCTCTTGGTTTTGTCCTCATAGGTGTATATTTTGGGACCGCTTTCACCGAACAGGATTTCAGCCGGCGGCAATGCTTCGGGCTGATTGTTTCCGAGCAACCCGACATTGATCTCCCGGCCGTCGATGTACTGTTCGGCCAGAACCGGCTGGTCGAACTTGCCGAAGATAAAATCGGCCGCTTCGCGCAATTCCTCCTCGTTGTGAACGATGCGAAGCCCCATAGAGACAGCTTCGTTTTTCGGCTTGACGATCAGTGGGTACTTTAATTGGGGGCTCGGAAACCCGGGGGCATCGAGAACCGCGAAATCGGGTGTCGGCAGGTCGTGCTGCCGAAGGATCATTTTGGTCACCACCTTGTCGAGAGCCAGCGAGTGAGCCAGCGGTCCGGATCCCACATAGGGGATGCCTACCATCTCCAGGATGCTCGGCACATGCGTGTAGCGGGCCTGGCCCTGGATGCCGTAAGAGACGTTGAATACCATGCCCGGTCGCTCGCCCTTGAGTACTTGCGGCATGAACTCCTCAAGTTTGTCGACCAGGTCCTTATCGCCTTCCAGTGCAATCACCTGATGTTTTTCTTTTTTCAAACCATCAACGATGCGCTTTATGGACTTAAGCCCGTACTTTTCACGGTTCGGGATGCCGAACAGATTGATAACCTGTTTGCTTTCGCGGTTGTAGACGACGGCAATTTTCATAGGTCCCTCGAGTGGCTTTAAGTTGGTTGGCTGAAATTAATTCAGTAAAAATGATCGGCGGAATATACAGCTAATTAAACCAAAAAAATACACGTTTTTTGCCTGCCGAAAACTTTTTTTTGAGGAGATGGTTTGAGGGGGATTAAAAGGCGGGTGCAGGTGGGCAGAAAGCCAGCCTTTCTTGCAATGCGGACGGGTCTTAAAGCCTGGCTGCGAAGCGACTTTAATGCCTTTGTCAGCCCCTAAAACGCGGAACTGCTTATAATGAACGAGCCAACTAAAACAAAAGTGACCAAATTGAATTGAGGACGCCAGGCATCAGCGGCCTTAAAAGGTGTGTCGGAGTGCTTTGTTGGTGAGGGGGAAGGGTAGAATGCGGTTTATTAAAAAACTTGCTTTAGAAGACCCTCCCATTGAATTAAATGCTTGACAGACTAGACGACCGGTCTAATAATGACTCTTATGGAAAAGCGAGATACCCGAGACGATATTATCAAGGTCGGCATGGAGCTGATCTCAACCCATGGATACAGTGCCACCGGGATCGGTACGGTTTTGCAGTTGGCCAAGGTACCGAAAGGTTCCTTTTACCATTACTTCCCCAGCAAGGAAGAGTTCGGCCTGGCGGTTATCGACCGTTTTGCCGAAGGGTATGAACGTTTTCTTTGTGGGTTTCTGCAGGAGCGGGGTGTCTTGCCATTGCAAAGGCTGCGCAATTATATGGATGCGGTCATCCTTGCGGTCAGCCTGGAGGAAGACGGTTGTGTGCGCGGTTGCCTTATCGGCAATCTCGGTCAGGAGCTTGCCGCCCAGAACGAAACCTTTCGCATGCGGCTCGAAGAGATATTCGCCGGCTGGCTGCAGCGCCTGGCGACTCTTTTTGAGCAGGCCCGGGATGTCGGGGAGGTCGCTGCCGATGTCGACGCAGAGGTTATGGCGGGAGTACTGCTTAGCGGTCTGCAAGGAGCGCTGCTGCGTGCCAAGGTGCAACGTTCGGCGCAGCCGATTCGTGAGCTGACCGATACCCTGTTCAGTCGGTTTTTGACCTGAACCGGATGACTCGAAACATTACTGTACTTACTCTGCAGGTAGTATAAAAATGGCCTGGAGCCTGAGAGATAATCTAATGACCGGCTAGACGACCGGTCTAATTTTGGCCTTGCCGGTAGCAGGCAGGCCCATGTCAGGAGAATAATCATGACGGACAGCGCAAGCCTTTTCGGCCAGTTCAGCGGCAGCAGCCATTATGTCCTGGACGAAGAACTGGGAAAAATTATCAACGTATCCATGGCCCTGGAGATGCCTTTGCTGCTCAAGGGAGAACCGGGTACCGGTAAGACCATGCTGGCCCACGCCATTGCCGAGCGTCTCGACATGCCGCTTATTGTCCTCAATGTTAAATCGAGTATGAAGCTGGTCGAGGCTCTTTATCAGTACGACACCCTGACCCGGCTCAACGATAGCCGTTTCGGCGATTCGCAGCGGGATGTGAGCAACATCGGCGACTATATCCGCATGGGCAAGATCGGTCAGGCTTTTACTGCAGAGCGACGGGTGGTGCTGCTTATCGATGAGATCGACAAAGCCGACACCGATTTTCAGGACGATATGCTCGATGTTCTGGACCAGATGCAGTTCGATATTCTGGAAGTCGATGAAACGGTCACCGCACGCCACCGGCCGGTGATTATTATCACCTCCAACGCCAAGAAGGACCTGTCCGACCCCTTCCTCGGCCGCTGCAACTTTCATCATATCGCCTTCCCCGACGAGGAGATGATGCGCCGCATTGTGGACGTGCATTTTCCCCAGGTGGGTCGTGACCTGAGCGAAGCTTGTATCGCAGCCTTTTATCGCCTGCGTGAGCTCGAAGGGGTAGAAAAGAAGCCGGCAACCCGCGAATTGCTTAACTGGTTGCGGGCTTTGCAGGCCGATCCCGATTTTCGTACAGAGAGTTTAAAGGATGGGGTGCCTCCCTATCTCGGCATTTTGTTTAAGAAAAGTCCCGATCTTGAACGTGTGATGGCCCAGTTGTGCGAATAAGGGGGTAGCCCATGTTCATCGCATTTTTTTATGCCTTAAGAGCCCGCGGGATAGCGGTGACCCCGACCGCATTTCTGCGCCTGCAACGAGCTTTGAGCTTGGGTCTGGTTACCTCTCTAAGCGATTTTTATACCGTGGCCCGGTCGATACTGGTCAAGAGCGAGCGGGACTTTGATCTGTATGATCAGGTTTTCGCAACCTGCTTTGAGGGAGAGGAGTGGCCGGAAGGTACGGAACTGGAACTGCAGAATGAAGCCCGGGCATTGTTGGAAGAGTGGCTGAAAGATCCCGAATCGCTGGCCGATGCACTGGGGCTGGATCCGGAGAAGATGGCCAAGCTGTCCGCCGAGGAGCTGGAACAGTATTTTTTCGATCGTCTGAAGGACCAGGATGGTGCGCATCACAAAGGTCGTAAATGGATCGGGACCGGTGGGGTTTCGCCTGTCGGTCATTCCGGACAAAACCCCAAGGGGATGCGGGTTGGCGGATCTTCCAAACGGCGCTCAGCGGTTAAGGTGGCCAATGAGAGACGCTATCGGGAATACGGCCGCGAGGCGCCTCTGCGGCGAGCCGATTTTGGCGAAGCGCTAAAACGTTTGCGTCATCTCAAGCCGGTTGGCCCTTTTGATCAGATCAGTATCCCCAAGACGCTTCATTCAACCATGCGCAACGGCGGGGAGATCGATATCGTCTTTGAAAGGCGTCTGGCCGATCGGCTCAAGGTCATTCTGCTCATTGACAATGGCGGGTACTCGATGGACACCTATGTCGATATGGTGGAGCACCTGTTTGAAGGGGCGCGAAGTCAGTTTGGCCGGCTGGAGATCATGTATTTTCACAACACCATCTACAAGCGGGTTTGGCGTGATCCCCAGCGCAGCAGTCAGCCGGTGTTGCTCGAGGAGTTGCTGGCCGCCGATCCGGAGACACGGTTGATCGTCGTGGGCGATGCCAGCATGGCTCCGGAAGAGCTGCTCACCACCAGCGGCAAATTGCAGTTGCGTCAATTGCTGGATCGGCCCAGTATCGAAAATTTCAAGGATCTGGCCAAAGCCTTTCGCCACGCGGTGTGGATCAATCCGCAATCGCGCTCTCTGTGGAAATACGGGAAAACCATTGGCCTGTTAGGGGGCATTTTCCCCATGTTCGAACTGACCCTCTGCGGCCTGGAAAAAGCCGTACTCCACCTCGCTGCCCGCCACTAGCTGGTTTCCGTCCGAAAACGGTTCTTTTTCGCCGTGGCGGCGTCAATCTTCGAGCTTGCGTGTGCGGCGTACCAAGGTACGCCTCCGCGCAAACTCTTGATTTCCTTGCCACAGCAAAAATTCCCTCGTTTTCGGCTCGGAAAAACTTCCGGTCTCCTCCAAAGGTATTGGATGAACATTCGCTGCTACGGAAGGTCTCAAGTCTCAAGCTTTTCCCTGCCGGGCTTGGGACGGTGACAGTTTATAGAATAACCAGAGAGTCTTCGGTGCCGAAACCGTTGGGGATATAGCCATCGGCCTGCCAATCATTTTCCCAGCGTTCACCGTCGAGCAGGTAGCGAAAACGGTAGGATTGACTGGCCGGCAATGACAAGGTCAGGCTGAATCCGCCCTTTTTCAGAGTCTTCATCGGCTTGGCCTGGCTTTCCCAATCGGTAAACTCGCCGCATAAGACAGCCGTTTCGGCGTTGATTTCAGCCGGCAGCTTAAAGGTTACCCGGCAAGTCTGACCCGTTTTGGTGTAGCTTTTCTTTAACATTCCTGCCTCCTGTCCCTGTCGTGAAAAAAGATTGCCCTGTGATATTGCCTTGTTCTGTTGAAAGGTATGTGCTTCTCGAGAGGCAATTCTAGCAGATATTCAAAAAGTTTCTTGTCCCCGGGCATTTTTTCTTGCCGGGAAATTCGATCTATTGCGCTCATAAAAAAGGCTTCCCGATTGGGGAAGCCCATAAGCAGAACACCTTGTGGCGAACGATTATTCCGGACAGCCGCAATCCACATTTCCTGCGGCAATCTCTTTCCAGTCGCCCAACACGTCGTGGGTCCAACAATCGTCGGCGCCGGCTGCTTCACGCATGACCAGGGCAAAGATGTAGGAAAGTTCTTTTACGGTGGCTCCGGCGTCCAAGGCCCCCTTGAAATGCTTGAGCACACAGGGCTTGGAACGAGCTTTGATGGAAACCGCGAAGCAGATGAATTGGTAGGTTTTTTCGTCGATGGTGCGCTTATCCTGATAAAGTTCGTCCATTTCATCGAGGAGCGCGGTAAATTCCGGGAAAAACTCCGCAAGCATACGCATGGTTATAGCCTCCTAGGATAGTAATAACGCCGGATTCATTCCGGCAATAAAATCAATAGATGGTGCAATAAAATCGCGGGGTACCTTTCAGCTGCGAAAAAAGAGATAGCCTGCCAGGCCGGCCAGGATCACAGCGAAGACCTTTTTGAAATTGGCCGTAGATACATGTTCGAGCAGGCGTGCTCCGATCTGGGCGCCGAGAATGCCGCCGAGACCCAGTAGGATGCCGGTGCGAAAGTCGACGTTGGCCAACTTGTTATGGGCCAGCAGGGCCGACGCTGAAATTACCAGTATGGCCAGAAAGGAGGTGCCGACGGCTTTTTGTGCCGAATACCCCAGAAACAGCAGCAGGGGAACCATCAGAAAACCACCGCCAAGGCCGGAAAAAGAGGCACCGATACCGACGCCGATGCCGGCGATCAGCATCCCAATCATCTGTAATGACACGTGTCGTTCCTTTCAGCCATCCCGCTCGATCATGTAGCGGAGCATGTCCACCACCCGGTGCGAGTAGCCCCATTCGTTGTCGTACCAGGAGATAAGCTTGAAAAACCTTTTTTCGTCCGGCAGGTTGTTCTGCAAGGTGGCCGGCGAGTCGTAGACGGACGAAGAGCTGGAATTGAGAAAGTCCGAGGAGACCAGCTGCTCGCTGGTGTATTCGAGGATGCCCTGCAGGTAACTCTCCGAGGCTTTTTTCATCAGGCTGTCTATCTCTTCGATAGAGGTCTCACGTGCCGTCCGGATCGTCAGGTCGACCACCGACACGTCGGGGGTCGGGACCCGAAACGCCATGCCGGTCAGTTTGCCCTTGACCTCCGGGATCACCTCGCCGACCGCCTTGGCCGCACCGGTGCTCGATGGGATGATATTGATGGCCGCCGCCCGGCCGCCGCGCCAGTCCTTGCGCGAGGGGCTGTCCACCGTCTCCTGGGTGGCGGTATAGGCGTGAATGGTGCTCATCAGCCCCTTTTCGATGCCGATCCCCTCTTTGAGCAGGACGTGGACCAGCGGCGCCAGGCAGTTGGTGGTGCAGGAGGCGGTGGAGATCACATGGTCGACAGCCGGATCGTAGCGGTCGTGGTTGACGCCGAGCACGAAAGATTTGATGCTACCTTTTCCCGGCGCCGAGAGAATGACTTTTTTGGCGCCGGCCTCGAGGTGTAGGGCGGCTTTCTCCAGAGAAGTGAAACGGCCGGTCGCTTCGATGACGTAGTCGACGCCGAGGGCTTTCCAGGGTAACAGGTGGGGGGATTCGGGAGCGGCCAGGCAGAGAAAGGTGTCGTCGCCCATGACCATCGTGTCATCGATTTCTGCGGTAGGGTCGCTCTTGAACGTGGAAACGGGACCGGGAAAGCGGCCGTGTACCGAGTCGTACTTGGTGCGGTAGGCGAAGTAGCGGGCATCGGCGCTTATGTCGACCAGCGCCACTATATCGATTGCGCTACCCAGCAGACCCTGATCGTACATGGCCGTCAGGACCAGCCGGCCGATACGGCCATACCCGTTGATTGCCACTTTGATGCTCATAGCACCTCCTTTGCGGTAGGTTCAAAGTTTATTTGAAGTCTGTTCAAACGCAGTCTAGCACTTTTATGCCGGGATGCACGGCCGCGCTAAAGATATCTCTGCCGGTCACCACAACTGCCAGGTTCCGGTCGCCAGAACATAAATGGCCAGGATCAGGTTGCTGACGCCGTGGGCGACGATGCAGTTCCACAAATCACGTTTCCAGTAAAGCAACAGATTCAACAGGCTGCAGTATACGATAGCCGCAAACCACTCGGGGTGGGCCAGGGTAAAGAGCGCTACCACCCAGCAAAAGGATTTAAAACTGTAGCTGCCGATCTCGACTTTCTGCCAGTTCGGTGAGATGACCCAGCGCAGTAAAAAGCCCCGCCAGAAAATTTCTTCGGCAACAGGAACCAGCACGGCCATACCCAGGATGCGAGTGGCGATAAAGCTCCATTGCCCTAAAGGGCTGACAATGTCCTGAAAGGGATTGAAACCGGCTCTTGGTTTTGGTTGCAGCCAGTCGGGTAGGTATCCCATGATGGTTGCTTCGAGTTGTAAATCGCAGAGCACGATCCAGAGAAAAATACCGCCGATGCCTACCAGAATTCCCGGCAGGATGTTGCGATGTATGGGAAAAAGTCCCCTGCCCTGGAGCAGGTAGATTGTTGCAAGTCCGACCACGCCTACGCAGACACCATACAGCAGGGGATAGTAGGCGGGAAACTTCATCGGAATCTGGGTCAGAAGCAGATAAAGAGCAAATGGCAGAATGTACGGTAGCATGGAGGCGGGTTGTTCCTTGGCCGAGAGAATCTTCTGCATCAGGTTTATCCTTATTCTGTTACCTCTGTTGGAATGAAATATTATCCGGAAAGATGTAATGATATATCTTTGTCCGTGCTTCCAGGTTTTTCGCCTGTTTCCTTGCCGGTTCTTTTCAGGGCATACATTTTAAGATCGGCGTTCTTAATCAATTTGTCGAGTTCCTGGCCCTCCTCGGGAAAGGTGGCCCAGCCGACACTGATTTGCAGGGAAAGGCATTTGCCGTCGTAATCAAAGGGCCTGCACATGCTTTCCCGAAGCCTGTCGATCAGCGCCTGCAGAAGATCGTCGCTGTCTGTGTCGGGTAGCAGTACGATGAATTCGTCACCGCCGACCCGGGCAATAAAATCAGCCGCGCGGAGGGTTTTTTGAGCTTGCCTGGCGGCAAAGACCAGGCCTTTGTCCCCGGCTTTGTGGCCGTGGCGGTCGTTAAGCAGTTTAAAATCGTCAATATCCAGATGAAGCACCGAAAAAGGCCTGCCGCTGCGGAGAGATTGGGCGATTTGGCTTTTGGCCATTTGTTTCAGATAGCGGCGATTCGGAATTCCGGTCAGCGCATCGTGCAGGGCCAGGGCGCGAACCTTCTGATTCGCTCGGACAAGCATGTAGGTCATGAGGCCGCAGAGGAGAGCAAACAACCAGGGGGTCAGGTCGAAAAAGATATAGGCCGCAGTGTGCTCAGCATTGATTGCCGTCGGTCGTCCGGCAAGTTGCCAGCTGCCGCCGGGAACGGTGACATTCATGATTACGGCGTGAGGATCATCAAAGAGACCGGCATCCCCGCGGATCATCTCCCCCTGCGCTCCTCTGGCGTCTTTACCCCGAAGGGCGAAAATAAACCGGTGGTTGTCAAGGCCGGCATGGACAAAAATCGGCTCGGGGTCGACTACCACCGAGGCCAGACCCCAGTAATAGGTTTGGCCCTTCGCGTTGCTGGGATAGATCGGGATGCGGTTAATCAGTCCCTCGCCCCCTTGAACCAGAGTAAATGGCCCGGCAATAACCGGCTGTCTCTCGGCCATGATGCGAAGTACTGCCGAGCGTTGGACCGGGTGTTCCAAATAGTTCAAACCCAGAGCCTGCCGGTTGCCTTCCAAGGGGTAGAGATAGCGGATGACGTTGTCCGGTGCCAGGCCGATATTGCGGATGGCTGGCCGCAGACGCATGAGCATGGCAGCCATCTGCTCGAACTGCTCGGGTGTGAAATCGGGCGAAGCGGTGACAAAGGAGCTGAGACCGAGGGCGAGAAACATGGTGCTGTTGATTTCTGTTTCAAGCTTGGCTCTTACCAGGCTTATTGAGGCCTGCTGCTGCAGAAGCAGGGCCTGATGATCCCGTTCCCGCTCAAGAGTCACCAGATATTTGCTGACGGCCAAAGCCATCAGAAAGACGGCCAGGCCGATGATAAACGGAAGTTGTTTTGCAGGTTTTTCCATACGGTCTTCCCCTGTATGAGTTTATGGGGATATAAAAACGCAATCCTAGCTAGAATTCATGAATGAAACAAGAAGATATTGCTCACTCCGGTTATGAGAGTTAATCTATGAGTGAGATGTCAGGGCAGGCGGTAAATTTCCATAAAAAAAGCCGGGGAGAACACCATGGCCGCAGACTCTTTTCATAGCGCACAGTTGCTCGACCGGTTCGATGCTCTATTAGAACAGGTAACAAGACCTCGAGATGTGGCTTTGCATTGGGAGAAAATCTCCAAAGACCGCTGGCAATTGGTCGTTTCCACCACGGATAAGGACGGTTTGCTGACGGTCCTCGCCGGTTTGTTAACCGCCCATGGCGTCGACATTTGTTCGGGAGAATTATTGACCCTGCCAGCCGAAGCCGGTAGCCGGCAACGAAAGATTCTCGATTCTTTTCAGGTCGTGCTGGAGGAAAACGAGGCCCAAAAAACGATGCAGTCCTTCGATGAAGATTTCCGAAGCTGCAATGAACAACTGGCTGAAGAAGGGATAGAGGCTGTTCGCGACTTGATCATTGAGAGAGCCGCCCTTTGTTTTGCAGCCCGGCCTGCTGCCCAGGAACAGCTGTTGCCGGTGGAAATCGTTATCGACAATGAGAGCTCGGAAACCGATACGATCTTGCAGATTGCTTCCCAGGACACCCCCGGGTTTTTGTTTGCCTTTGCCAATGCTCTTTCGCTGTTGGCGATCAATATCGAACAGGCAACTGTTCGCACCGAGGAGGGAATGGTGCAGGATGTTTTTGTCATCCGGGATCTTAGAGGACGTAAGATCACGGACCAGGACAAGCTTCGGGAATTACGTTTTGCCTGTGCCCTGATTAAACAATTTGCCTATCTGTTGCCCCATTCCCCCAACCCCGGTCAGGCGATACGACAATTTCGCGACCTGGCTTCGCGCATGTTGGATGACCCCGGCCAGGCCGCCGATTTAACCAGCATCCAGTCGACGGGGACCTTGCAGGTCCTTGCTGAAGTAATGGGAGTAAGCCGTTTTTTGTGGGAAGATTTTCTGCGCATGCAGCATGAAAATCTGTTTCCGCTGATTCGGGACCGGGAGGAAATCGACCAAAGCTTTGACAAAAAAGAGCTGGCGGTTCTATTGCAGGAGCAGTTGGCGGCCGGTAAGGAATTGGAACAGCAGGTGCAGATCCTCAACGATTTCAAAGATCGGGAGATGTTCCGAATTGATTTGCGTCATATTACCGGTCTGTGCGGTGATGTTGAATTCGCCCGGGGGGTGAGTGATCTGGCCGATGTGGTAGTGGCCGCTGCCGCCGAACTCTGTCATGCTCAGATGGCCCCTCGTTTCGGTCGCCCGCAGCTGGCCGGACAGCCCTGCCCCTGGGCCATTTTAGCCGCTGGTAAATTCGGTGGCCGGGAAATGGGATTCGCTTCCGACCTTGAGCTGCTCTTCGTCTATCAGGGGGCGGGAGAGACCTCGGGCCGGCGTACAGTGGATAACAGCACCTATTTCGAGGAGTTCGTGCGCACCTTTATCAAAACTCTGAAAGTTCGCAAAGAGGGGATTTTTGAACTTGATCTGCGCCTGCGACCTTTCGGCAGCAAAGGAACCCTGGCCAGTGCCCTGCCGGCTCTGCAGGATTACTACGGGGAGGATGGCAAGGCCGAATCCTTTGAACGTATGGCCATGATCAAACTGCGCCCGGTGGCCGGCGACGAAACACTTTGCGCTGAGGTATTGAAGGTACGGGACGCCTTTGTCTACTCCGGCAGGGTTTTCGACTATCAGAACCTTGTCCATCTGCGGAAGCGAATGGCCACGGAACTGGTCGAGAGCGGCAGCGTCAATCTCAAATACAGTTCGGGGGCGCTGGTCGACATCGAGTTTTTTTTGCAGGCCCAGCAGATCAAACACGGCGCCGCCGATCTCCGGTTACGGGTGCCCAACAGCATGCAGGCTTTGAAACGTTTGCAACAGGCAGGATTGATCGAGGCGCCACAGGCCGATCGCATACGTCGTGCATACCGCTGTTTCCGGCGTACCATCGATGCTCTGCGGGCGGTGCGGGGTCACGCCAAGGATCTCACCCTGCCCGATCCCGATTCGGCCGATTACCGCTACCTGGCACGCCGTTTGGGATTTGCCGACAGCGAGGCCCTCAGCCGAGAGATTTCCTGGAGCCGGGAGTTCAGTGCCGGATTGTTGAGTCTTATAGCCCAATAGCCTGGCGCAGCAGTTCGATCATCTCTGCCACCGAGGGAACCCGGGGGCTATGGATATCATAAACGCCCGGACCGATATCATTCGGATAAGAGAAGGATTCGAAGGCGGCAGCAGGAGAATTCCGAGCCTTTATAGGTTGATGATTTTTTGCTGACCGATAAGTTCAGGAGTCTGAAAAGCAAAGGCCGCGATTGCAATTAACCGTTGCAGTCGCGGCCTTAAATAAATTGTTTGGTCAAGGATAAGTCCAAAAATCCCTATTTGACCTGTTCTTCGGGGTAAGCATGAATGTTGTGGATGGCCAGGTCAGGACCTTTGAATTCATCATCTTCGCTGAGGCGAAAACCGATGGTCAGGCGAATCAGGCCGTAGACGACCGTGCCGGTGATTAACGCATAAACTACCGCCAACAGACTGCCGGTCAGCTGGGCGCTGAAGCTGATCCCGCCCATGCCGCCGAACAGGGGAAGGCCGAAAATGCCCGCGGCGATGCCGCCCCAGGTGCCGATCAGGCCGTGCAGCGGCCAGACGCCAAGGACGTCGTCGATGCGCAGTTTTTCCTGCTCCCAGGCAAAGCCGTAGACGAAGATCAGGGCGCCGATGCCGCCCATGAGAAAAGCCGCCAAAGGGTGGACCAGGTCGGAGCCGGCACAGATTGCAATAAGGCCGGCCAGGGCGCCGTTGTGGACGAAACCGGGGTCGTTGCGGCCGGCAATCAGGGCGAACAGCACCCCGCCGACCATGGCCATCAGCGAGTTGACCGCTACCAGACCGGAGATGCCGCTGAGGCTCTGGGAGCTCATGACGTTGAAGCCGAACCAGCCGACGGCCAGAATCCAGCTGCCAAGAGCCAGAAAGGGAATGTTGCTGACCGGTATGGCCTGGCTCTTGCCGTTGCGGTAGCGGCCACGGCGGGCACCGAGGGCGATCACTGCCGGCAATGCCAGCCAGCCGCCCATGGAGTGAACCACTACGCTGCCGGCAAAGTCGTGAAAGGGAGCACCGCAATATTTTTTGAACAGGTCTTGAAGCAGGCCGCTGTGCTGTCCCCAGATCAACGATTCAAAAATGGGATAGGTCAGGCCGACAAAGATGGCACCGGCCAGTACCTGGGGCCAGAAGCGAGCTCGTTCGGCGATGCCGCCGGAGATGATAGCGGGAATACAGGCGGCAAAGCAGAGCAGAAAGAAAAAGCGCACCAGTTCATAGCCCTGGTTGCCACCCATCAGGCTATTCGCGTTGTGGAAAAAATGGGTGCCGTAGGCAAGGGGATAGCCGATCAGGAAATAACAGACCGTCGATACGGACCAGTCGGTAAGAATCTTGGTGAATGCGTTGACTTGGCTCTTTTGGGTGACCGTGCCGACTTCCAGGAAAGCAAAGCCCGCGTGCATGGCAAAGACCATGACCGCCCCGAGCATAAGAAACAGAACGTCGCCGCCGTTAAGCAGCCCCTGTACAGTAGCCTCCATGAACAATCCTCCTCGATTTTAATGACAATTCGGCGCCTTTGCCGAAAAAAGATTCAGAATGCCACTTCAATGGCCGTGCCAAGAATAAAAAATAGGCAAAATCAACAAGATAGACAGGAGGGGCAGTGAAGCAAGCTGGAAAACGCACACTATTTATGCATTGCTGATAATAAAAGCGGCACGTCTTTGAGCTTGATCTTTAAGTGTTTGGAAATATGATGTTTTAATGTTTTGGGGTATGCAATTTGTGAGGTTTGGAGAAAATTTACTGGTGATGGGTGCTTAAAATGATAGCAGAACAAAGGCGCTCTTTGGGTCCTTGTTTATGAATTGTTTGCAGTCGCTGCATAAATGGTCAATTTGATTGTTGGGGCCGGGGAGTGGTTATAAAAGTGGCCGCTCCCCGTCTCGGGAGCGGCCCTGATTGAGCTCTTTCGGTTGAAATAGAAGTTGGGTCAGGCGTCCTTGCTCAGTTTAAGTTTTGGCAGGGCCTTGAGGTATTCCCGATTGAGCATAGAGATGAATTTGACGCTGATGCCTTTGGGGCAGGCCACCTCGCATTCGTAATGGTTGCTGCAGTTTCCGAAACCTTCGTCCAGCATGGTTTCAGTCATGGTGCAGACACGGCGGGCCGCTTCAGGCCGTCCTTGGGGCAGCTTGGCCAATTGGCCGACCTTGGCTGAAACAAACAGCATAGCCGAACCGTTGGGGCAGGCAGCCACGCAGGCACCGCAGCCGATGCATTCGGCTGCATCCATAGCGGTCTCGGCATCGGCTTTGGGGATCAGGATGGCGTTGGCGTCGGCAACGCCGCCGGTGTTGACGGAAACGTAGCCACCGGCTTCGACAATACGATCCATAGCGGTGCGGTCGACGATCAGGTCCTTGACGACCGGAAAAGCCCGGGCCCGCCAGGGCTCGATGTAGATTTCATCGCCGTCCTTGAATTGGCGCATATGCAGCTGGCAGACGGTTGTTTCCGCTTGCGGACCGTGAGGCTGGCCATTGATTACCTGAGAGCAGGTCCCGCAAATTCCTTCCCGGCAATCATGGTCAAAGACGATAGGTTCGCGCCCCTCTTTGATTAATTCTTCGTTTACCTCGTCGAGCATCTCCAGAAAGGACATGTCGGGGCTGACATCTTTGGCTTGATAGCGTTCCAGCCGGCCCTTGTCTTCGGGGCCTTTCTGGCGCCAGACATGCAGTGTCAGGTTCATTATTTATAACTCCTTACCGCCAGTTCGATATTTTCAAAAATCAAAGGCTCTTTGTGCAGCTGCGGCGTTTTACCGGCGCCGCCGTATTCCCAGGCTGCAACGTAGGAATATTGGTCGTCCTTACGCACGGCCTCGCCGTCCTCGGTCTGGTGTTCAACGCGGAAATGTCCGCCGCATGACTCGTCCCGGTTGAGGGCGTCCCTGGTCAGCAGTTCTCCAAATTCCAGATAGTCGGCGACGCGGCCGGCTTTTTCCAGTTCCTGGTTCAGGTCGGCACCACTGCCGGGAACGCGCACGTTGTTCCAGAACTCCTCCCGCAGGGCCGGGATCTTCTCCAGGGCGTTTTCGAGGCTCTCTTTGCTGCGGGCCATGCCGACATCTTCCCACATGATGTGACCAAGTTCGCGATGGAACTCATTGACGGTCTTGCGGCCATTGATGGCCAGTAATTTGTTGGTAAGGCCTTCGACCTGGGCGGCCGAGTCGCGGAACTCGTCACCATCGCTTCTGACTTTGCCGGGTTCGGTTCGGGCCAGGTAATCGGCGATGGTGTAGGGGATGATGAAGTAGCCGTCGGCCAGACCCTGCATCAGGGCACTGGCCCCGAGGCGGTTGGCGCCGTGGTCGGAGAAATTGGC
>NPIE01004939.1_pt1 | contig 91501 bp, 87 predicted proteins | sample 8637661 | NCBI WGS metagenome assembly NPIE01 (sample SAMN07420842, study PRJNA396082) | bioreactor metagenome | isolation source: sample BA12 brine-fed electro-methanogenic bioreactor BA | place: Japan: Kochi | collected 2016-12-09
ATAACAGTTGGAAAAGAGATATTAACAGGAAAGACAGTTAATACTAATTTAACAACAATAGCTCGAAAATTAAAAGAAATTGGGATAGATGTTAACCGATCTTTTGTGATTGATGATCGAAAAGAAGCGTACTTAGAAATCTTACCGATAGTACATGAGGATTTAGTTATATTTACTGGGGGACTTGGGCCAACATTAGATGATATTACTAGAGAAACAGTATTTGAGTATTACAAAGTTCCTACAGAAATACGAATTGATGTTCTAAATACTATAAAAGGATACTTTGATAGAACTCAGATAGCAATGATGAAATCAAATCATAAACAAGCACTATTCCCATTAGATTCTTATGTATTGATTAATAATAATGGTACAGCTCCTGGTGTGATTTTTGAAGCAAATCATCAAATCATTGTTTTGTTACCCGGACCACCTCACGAGTTAAAACCAATGCTAGAAGATGTCCTTGGCTATCTTAAGAAAAAGAATCATTTACAACTTTTTTCAGATGGGTTCTTTTTGGTTGGTATTGGTGAATCTACCATGGAAGAAAATCTTACAGATTTTTATATAAGATATCCGGAAGTAACGATTGCTCCATATGCATCTCCAGGGGAAATCAAATACGTTTTTACATCAAAAAATGAAGAAAAAATGATTCATGCAATGAACGCATTTAAAGAGAAATATCAAGAGTATATTTTTGGCGGTTTAGAAGACACTTTAGAAGGAGTAGTTGTTGATCTCTTAAAGAAACAAAATAAAGTAATTAGTGTTGCGGAGAGTTGTACAGGTGGTTTGTTAGCGTCAAGAATTACTAAGATAAGTGGTGTATCAGAAATTTTTCACGAATCTTTTGTTACTTATAGTGACGAATCTAAAATCAATCGCTTAGGCGTGAAAGAAGCAACTTTAACAACCTATGGAGCAGTAAGTAAAGAAACAGCTTTAGAGATGGCCTTAGGTTTAAAAGACAAAACAAATGCAGACATTACTGTTTCAATCACAGGGATTGCTGGACCTACAGGAGGAACTGTTGAAAAACCAGTTGGATTAGTACATTTTGGATTAGTCCATAACCAGAAAACTATAACAAAACATCGAATTTTCAATGGAAATAGAGAAATGATTCAATTACGAGCAACACAATTTGCTTTAGATATGGTTAGAAAAGAACTTCTTAGTGTATAATAAAAGAACAGTAATTGTTTTAATATGGTAGTGACCTGTCAAAATTAGGAAAAGAGGTAAGATGATGATTATTTTAGTTGCTTTATTTGTTATTTCGTGGAGTTTATTTATCTTTTTCGTGGTTAAAAATAAAAGACTTCTAGGATTTTATTTTAAAGGATTAACTAGCTTTTTATTTGTGTCCACATTTGCTTATGGTGTATATCATTATTTTATTGAGAAAAATCCTTTAGCAATTCCATCATTAGATAGCATGGCTATTTCTATATCTGAATTGACATTTGCAATTTTGGTTTTTATAGGTCTAGTAGCTGGTCTGATTGGTGATTTATTCTTAGAAATGATGCATGTTGATAAAACCAGGGATAAAAACACTATTATTACTTTTGGAATGATCATTTTCTTAATTGGACATTTATTCTATATTGTAGGGTTAAGTATTATAGCTGAGTTTCATTATATATCATTAATAATAGGCGCTGTAATGGTAATTGTTGTTTACATTGGAACTAATTTGATGAAATTAAACATGGGTAAAGTAGAGATTCTGTCTTATGTATACACCTTTGTTATTTTTACTATGATTGGGCAAGCGATTATGAATGGATTCCTTTTTAATTTTAATACATTTTCATTGGTCTTTATGATTGGGGCAATTCTGTTTGGAATATCCGATTTGTTATTAGCCCCATTATATTTTGGTGGAAAAACTAGTAATGGTTTTGTAGTATCTAATTTAGGCACTTACTACGTAGGGCAATTATTTATCGCTTTAGCTATTTACTTTTTATAGTTTGCAAATAATTTAGTTTTTTAAAAAAAACTATTGTCCAAACTAATATAAATAATTAGCAGATAGTTTATAGAATTACAGTCAATTGAAATGAAATAGTAAGATGTTATTAGAAACATGTAAAACATTATGTGAATAATAGCATCTTTTTCTATGTTATGATTCTAAAAAATAATGCAATGAATAATAGGATAAAGATTAAAATTTGATTGCTTGTTTGGGCTCATAGCGATATAATCAATCTGTGTAAGTATTTCATATATATAGGAAAAGAAAACAAAATAGTTTCTTTTAAATATTTCGTAGGACAACGGTGATTTTTTTATGGATAATAAGTTTAAATATAATCTAAGAATCTTTATCATTTTTGGGATTTTGTTTGAGTTAATGAATGTTTTCTATAATCCATATGCAATGAAGTTTTTAGAAAGAATCGGTGGAAATGAGTTTCATTTTTCACTAATTAATTCTACAAAAGGAATCATAATGATTTTTACTGCACTACCCGCTGCATTCATCATAAACAAAATTGTTGATAAGCAAAAAGTAACAGCAAATATTGTTCTTGTTATGGCAATAATTGTCTTGCTTATGTTTTTTATTCCAATGCTACCAATGGATTACCAAGTAATTTCATTTATTGTTATTTTAGCATTATTGATGATTCCTATCTCAATCTATAATATTAGCTATCAAAATATTACTGCTGAGATTTTTCCAATAAGAAGAGCTAGAGTATTATCTAAAAGAAGTATTTACACGATTGTTTTTACAACTATGGTCACTATAACTTCAGGACTAATATTTCGCTATTTCGCCCATGATAACAGTGAGTATATTTTAATGTATCGAATCTTTTATGTTATGGCTTTTGTATTTGGTTTATTAGCTTTCTTTATGTTTAGAAAGTTACAATATACACCCATTGAAACAAAGGAATCGATTAAATTCAAAGGTAGTTTTAAAAAAGTGTTTAGAAACAAACGGTTTAGGAAGTTTGTGTTAAGTTCGACAATATTTCATTTTGGTTGGCAGATGGGGTGGCCTTTATTCTCTATTTACACCATCAAGACATTAGGGGCAGATGAATTTTGGCTATCGATAATCACAGTCGGTTCAGCAATTGTAATGCTGTTTGCACATCGTATATGGCCTAGATTAATTGAAAAATATGGAAATGGGAAAATCGCATTTATATGTACATTGGGAATGGCGATTACACCAATACTTTATGTAGTATCTAAAAGTCTATTAGTGCTTGCGATATTTTCTTCTTTGTCTGGGATATTTACCGCAGGAACAATTACTGTTTTATTTAGTGATATGTTAGAAGTGGTTCCAGAAAATAATAGAGTTATCTTTGTGGGATACTATAATACATTAACGAGTATTACTTTAGCAGTATCACCATTAGTAGGGCATTTCTTTTATGAAGCTAAGGGAATTATCTATGCTTTAATCATAACTAGTATATTTAGACTTATTGGTGGTATGTCTTTTATGATTCGCGAACGATCAGAACGAAAGTATAAAGTTCTTGAAGGTAGTTCTTAATTTAAAATAGATATCACATTATATATTAGCCATGTTATAAAAAGTTTAGTTAAGAGAAGTATTTTCATATTTCTCTTTTCTTTTTTGCTTAATATATGAGTATAAATAAAACAGCAATTCCAGTTGATAGGAATTGCTGTTTAGAATCTTGATTTGATGTTTCTTATGATTTTAGCTTATGTAAGGTTGTTAGTTCTATTTGAAATAGACTAAAGTAGTAAGGAGATATTGTTGATTATTTTAGATTGATCATCAAAAGATGACATAATAATTTTTGTTATGATTTTTGCATAGTATTCAAAACTTGGGCCTTCATTAACGGATTCAACAAGCGTTATCCATTCCTTTGGTATTGCATCAATACCGTTAAACGCTCCAGCAATTGCTCCTGCTACAGCAGCTGAGCTATCATTGTCTCTACCAAAGTTAACACAACCTTCCACGGTATCCTTAAAATTACCCTTTGCTTTATAGAACATAGTAAAAGCTATTGCTAAAGTTTCTGCGCCATCTGCAAAAAATTGTTGTTTAACCCTCTTTAAGAGTTCCTCTCTTAATGATGAGGTGTTTTCATATTTATTAGCAATTTCCATGCATTCACGGATTAATTTCTCGTTTTTCATAGCTACATGAGGATACATATGACTTTTCTGCCAAAGCTTGCCTTCAACTCTGTTTTTATGGTGATTAAGAGCTTTGATACTTGCTTCAATCACTTCAAAATATTCTACATTTGGAATCATTGCGGTAGATATTGCAGAAGCTGCTATTGCTGCAGAGTATCTAGCATATCCTTCCACCATAAACGCTGCTTTATAAGCGTCATCCAAGGCTTTTTGGGGATTGCATAGATTGATAATGCCAAATGGAGCTATACCCATGATTGCCCCATTTGTTGGTTGACCACCAAAGATTTGTTTATGATCTCCGAAAAGTCCTTTCATATAGTACTCTTCAATAAATTCTTTAGGAAAACCTTCTTTAGCACTATAATAGTAATCACTGTAAGCTTTAGCAATGTCTTTTTCACTAGGGACTCCGCCACATAAAAGAATCGCTTCAAGGAAGATTTTAGACATTCTAGAATCATCCGTGTAAGTGCCAGCCTCCTTTGACCAAGGACCATGTGCGCTAGGAGTAATATCATCATATGGTAAAAGGGATGAAACCCATCCGTGTTTTTTTATGATATCCTGGTAGTAGTACATTTCAACAGGACCACCCATTGCATCGCCAATGGCGGAACCAATTAATGCTCCATATATTTTTTTAAATAGTATAGTCTCTTTTATTTCCATAGTAATCCTCCGCTTTTTATACTTGAACTTATTTTTTCTATAAAGGATTGTATTCTACAATTCTTTCAATATAATCATTATATCATTTGATTGATTGTTAAGAAGCGTTTTTCAAAAAAAGTTATTTAAATTTTTCTAGATATTCTTTAAATACACACTATGTTAGACCTAAGATAATTCTTTCATGTTATAATAATTATGTGGAGTTGATATGATGAATAAAAATCAAATTGAATTGCTTGCCCCAGCTGGAAACAAAGAAGCTTTTGTAGGAGCTATAAACGCTGGAGCGAACGCTATTTATTTGTCCGGTAAAAGTTTTGGTGCAAGAAAGTATGCTAATAATTTTACTAAAGAAGAAATAGCAGAATTGATTATCTATGCACATCTAAGAAATGTAAAAGTTTATGTTACGGTTAATACTTTGATATTTGAAGAAGAAATCAATGATTTATTAGAATATTGTGATTTCTTGGTAACGAATAATGTGGATGCATTAATTGTTCAAGATTTAGGAATTATTCAGGAATTTTGTCATCGTTATCCTGACACAGAGATTCATGCTTCAACTCAGATGAACACTTATAACGAATATCAACTCAAATTCTTAGCTGATTTAGGTGTTAAAAGAGTTATATTAGCTAGAGAGACATCGCTAAAAGTCATAGAAAAAATGCTTGAAAAAACTAATATTGACGTGGAAGTTTTTGTTCATGGAGCACTTTGTGTTTCTTATTCTGGAAATTGCTTGTTTAGTTCTTTAAGAGGAGGGCGTTCAGGTAATAGGGGAGAATGTGCACAACCTTGTCGGTTGAAATATAAAATGTATCGTGGTGACAGTTTAATTGAAAACGATAGTTATTTACTATCAACCAAAGATTTGATGACCATCCAAGATTTAGATCAGGTAATATTAAGTGGAGTTAAGTCTTTAAAAATAGAAGGCCGTATGCGTAAAGCAGAGTATGTTATTGCTACTGTAAAAGCATATCGTAAAGCCTTAGATCATTTTTATGAAGGCAAACCATTTGATATTGATAATAGTATAATAGAGTTACAATCTGTCTTTAACCGTGAATACACCAAAGGATATTTATTAGAAGAAGTTCCAAGCGAAATAAACAACTCCACTAGACCAAATCACCAAGGGATTGAAGTTGGTACTGTAGTTGCTTATCATAGAGGAAAGACGGATATAAAATTAACTGGTGTTTTAAGAGTAGGAGACGGAATCAGGATTATAGGTGATTCTGATTTTGGAGGTCAAGTCGGTCGGATTATTCTAAAAGATAAACAGGTTAGTGTTGCTGAAGCAAATGATATTGTTACTATCGATATGAAAGATAAAGTTGATATAGGAGATAGAGTTCTTAAAACCTCGGATAGCGATTTAGAAGCATCTTTAAAAACTTATCTTGATGAATATTACGGAATTGTCCCTTTAAAAATTAAACTATATTCTTATGTTGGTAAAAAACTAAAAATTGAGATTAAGGCAGAAAACAGAGATTTGCTAACAATTGAGAGTGACTATATTGTTACTCATGCGAAAAAAGTAATTCAAGATAAAGAAAAATTGGCTAACCAATTTGCAAAGTTCGGGAACACTTGTTATACCCTTGAAAAGATTGAAGTTTTAACGGATGGATTAGGATTTATTCCAAATGGTATTATTAATGATCTTCGTAGAGAAGGTATTAAAGTGCTTGAAGAAGTTCAGTTAAAACGAGAACCCAAATCAATAGTTAAAACAGTTAGACCATTATCCAAAGTAATCAATGTTACTCACGAACCAAAGCTTATTGTAAAAGTAGAAAATGAAGACCAATATCAAAAAGCTCTGGAATGTGGAATTAAGAATATTATATCTATGAAAAAACTCAGTTGGAACAAAAGTTCTGAAGTTAAAAATTTTGATATGATGAAAAGGATTTGGTATAGACTTCCAGATCATACTATTCTAAATCCAATTGTTATAAGAGATTTTGGAGCATTGTCTTTAGCTAAAGAGAGCGAAGTAATTGCTGATGCGACTTTCAATGTAACGAATTCAATTGCTTTAAAAACCTTGTTTGAATTTAATGTAAATAGTGTTTGTCTCTCAATAGAAAGTGGATTAGAAAATACAAGAAATTTGATTAATGGGTTTAAAGAACGATATAACTGCATGCCTAATTTAGAAATCATTGCATATGGAAGACCAGATTTGATGATTTCTAAGTATTGTCCAATAATGAAGTCTGAAGGTATTTTTAGGAAAGACTGTAAGTTATGCGAGGTAGATAATTATACGTTAGTAAACGAGAAAAAAGAAAGTTTTCCTCTAATTAGAGAAGAAAGCTGTAATCTGAGAATTTTACATTCAAAAACGATTAGTTTAATCGAATATATTCCGGAGATAACGTCTTTAGGAATTCATACTATCAGACTTGATTTCACAATTGAGACTCCTGAAGAGGTGGAAATGATTATTAAAGCATTTCAAAACCGTCTAAATGGTATGGATTATAGAATGCCTTTAAGTAACTATACATATGGTAGATTTCTAAAATAGATCATACCAGATTCTCTAATAATATACCCTGTGTTTTGAAAGAAAGGAAGAAATATGAAAAAACTAATAATTGTATTTATATTGCTAATGATAGTTACTTTGATTGGCTGTGATTTAGTGCCAAAAACTACTACTACCACTGAAATAACTACGGATGAATTTATTCCGCCATTAGACAATGATTATATTACACAAACTTCTAATACAACTGATGTTGATTATGAGTCTTTATTTGATAATGCAAATTATAAAAGGATTACTATTTATTTCACTGAATCAGATTTGATTGATTTAATTGATGAAATGAATGAATATAATGAACAATTTGGAGACTATCGAGATAATACAACTATTCCTTCTGATGTAGTTTATGAAGACGGAGAAGGAAATGTCTTAGTTATGAATGAGATTGGTTTTCGTACTAAGGGTAATTTGTTTAGCAGAATACCACCTGGAAATGTTGAAGATGGTAGAATTGTTGAATATTGGCAGGGGTCATTTCAATTAGAGTTCAATAACACTTTTGATTATAGTAAGGACTCACCTGAATATAGTTATTTTAAATCAAGAGAGTTCTTTGGAGATTTAGAACAATTAAACTTTAAAAGAATTAGAAATGATGATTACGCAATTGTTACTGAAGCAGTAGCTTATGAAATGTTTAGAGAAGTAGGAGTTTATACTTCAAATACCTCATTTTGTATTGTTTATTTAAATGTAGATGGAGTTATAGTTCCTTATGGTTTATTTATGATTCAAGAAACAATTGATGATGTATTTGTTGAGTCTACTTATGGGGAAAATAATGATGGTTCAATCGGCGAGTTATATAAATGTACTTGGCAGAAATATGGACCAGCAACTCTTCATAGAGATTATAATAGTAGAGCGTTAGGTGTAAGTGATTGGACTTTAGGGTACCGGAATAGTTATGCATTAAAGACTAATAAAGATGAGGAAGACTATTCGAGTTTTCGAGATTTTATTGATTTAGTTAATGCTGCATCTAATGAAGATTATTTTGCGAATCTCTCTGCTGGTTTTGATATTGATAGCTTTGCAAAAGCTCTAGCTATGCATTTCTTAGTGGGCTCTTCAGATGACTATCGTTTTAATGCTAATAACTATTATATGTACTTCAATGAAGGAATGGCTTATTATATTCCCTTTGATTTTGATAACTCTTTAGGCTTTGGTTGGAATGCATTTAATGATTTTGGGTTATACTTAGAAATAGATACTTTAGACGATGTTTCTTCGTCTTATATTAATTCGAGTAATATTGTTTTAGTTAATAAATTACTGCAAGAAGAAGAGTTCTTAAATATGTATTTGGATTATCTAGATTTATATACCAGTGAAGGTTCTGTTTTTTCGGAAGACTATGTTAAAACAGTTTATGATTTAATAGAATCATTATATTCAGATGAGATATATAATACGAATGATTTTTTAGGTGTAACTTGGTTTAATTTTGATGCAAGAGGAGAAAACTCAATGCTTATTGCTGATTATATAAATCAAAAAACAACTGAGGTAAGAAGACAATTAACCGAATTTGGATATTAATCAATGGCATTCATAAGATTGATGGTATATTTGTAGGGGATCTTACATGTAAATCTCTTTACTACATTTATAAAGATTCATATCTTTAAGGAGGATACAAAATGGATTTCGAAGGGATGATTTCAAATGATGATCTTCTAATCTATAATGAATTAAGTGAATTTGCTTTAGATTTAGGATATATAAAGAAACATGCGAAAACAAAAGATGAGATTTATATTTTTGTACATCCAAAAACTAAGGAGAGAATTTTAAAATTCTCTTATTCGAATAAAACCGGTTTTGTTGTTCATTTAAAGTTTAATAAAACTACTGATTACACTCATTTTTTTCACGAGGCGATAAGAAAAACAATAGAGGAAAGTAATTTTAGGTATACTGGCTGTTATGCAAACTGTAATAGTTGCGATGGGACTCTGGGTTACACTTATAGGTATCCAAATAACACTGAGTATTTTAGATGTTACCAAGAACTTATTGAACTATTTGATATTTCAATTAATGAAATAAGTGAATTGAAAACTCTTTTAGGTAATCAATTATAAGGGGTTTTGATTTTTATGTATCTAATATTTGATGATTAAAAATTAAGCCTTTTTCTAGTAACTATGATATAACTAAATTTAATATGAAAGGGTAGGGATTTGTATGAATCAAGAAGATTTGATCAGTATATTAAAAAAGAGATTTGAAAAAAATGTTCATTTGCATCCTAATATTAAATGGAGCGAAGTAAATGAACTATTAACTGAAACAATAATGGTCACACTTGCCAAAATGGAAGAAACGGGAGGTGAGCCAAGTTTTGTTTTGCTAAATGGAAGTTATTATTATGTGGATCTCTCGGAAGAATCTCCATTGGGAAGAAGAAGCCTTTGTTATGATCAAGAAGCAAGACTTAATAGAAAAAAATTTCCTCCGGTATCTTCAGCTTTAGAACTTGCAAATGAAATTGGAATTAATATACTTGATGAAGATATGTACTTATCCATACAGAGACTACAGCCGATAGATTTAAAAACATCATCTTGGATTAGAACTAATGATAGTATAAGATCCTTAAATGGAGCGATTTTTGGTGATAACAGATTTCAACGAGCATTTATTTATCATAATGGAGCTGAGTCTTATTATAAAGACCGTGGTTTCAGAGGATTCATTAAACTCAAATAATACATAAACATCTTCAAATTATAAAGTTATTATTCATATATTAAGAAAGAGGGAACATCAATGGCTTATCATAAAATATTTGATATGCATTTTAATAAAGTTTATCCATTATATGTTACTAAAGCTACTAGGAAGGGAAGAACTGAATTAGAGGTGCAAGAGATTATTAATTGGTTGACAGGTTATTCAAAAGAAGATATTGAAAGAATAAATAACTTAAACATTACCTTCTACGAATTTTTTAGGCAAGCTCCAAACTTGAACGTAAACAAAGAGCAAATAAGAGGAGTTGTTTGTGGAGTGCGAGTAGAAAGTATAGCTGATCCTTTAATGCAAAATATCCGCTATCTAGATAAATTAATTGATGAATTAGCAAAAGGTAAATCAATGGATAAGATTCTAAGAAAGTAATAACTTTCTATTATCTTAAATCATATAAAACAACGAACGGAGGAATGTATATGACTAGCGTTAATGATTATATAGCTCAACAACCAAAAGATATACAACCAATTCTTGAAAAAGTACGACAGATAATATTAAATGCTTCTCCAAATATAGTGGAAACGATAAAATATGGAATGCCAACATATGTTCTGAGTAAGAACATCTTTCATTTTGCGTCTAATAAGAATCATCTTGGAATCTACCCATCTCCAGAACCTATTGTAGTGTTTAAAGATATTTTAAAAACATATAAAACATCAAAAGGAGCTATTCAGTTTCCTTTCAAAGATCAGATTCCTTATGATATAATTGGAAAATTGATTAATTATCAAGTAAGAAAATATGATTTGTAGATAGTTTTGTAATTGTTCATTAAAAAACGAATCAAATCAGTCATTAAAAATATAAGTAAAGATTATTGTCTATTTTTGATCTTTTCTATTTTCTAACTAATATTTAATAATCATAAAAGTTATTAACAAACTTATTTTGATGAAAGTCAAGCGGATTGAAGAAAGAACAATAAGAATTATTGGCCGGATATCAGGAAAGATTGAATAATTAATATAAAACTATCAGAAAGATAGTGGTATTGGATAAAATAGATGATAGGTTTGAATGATACATAGTCTATTATTTGATATTCAAAAGTGGAGGAAAAATGATATATTTAATAAGCGGTACAAGTAGATCAGGGAAAAGCATAGTAGCAAATTTATTGCATTCTGAAACTGGAATTTCGTATTTACCTTTAGATACAGTAATGATGGCTTTTATGAATGGGGTAAAAGATTCGGGAATCCATGATAAGTTATGGCCTAATGAAATTGCTGAAAAGCTCTGGGGTTTTCTGGAGGCTTTTATTCGCAACTTAAATTATAATGAGATGGATTACATTATCGAAGGCGAAGCAATGCTACCATCTTTGTTAGATGGTTTAGTAAAAGATTTAGGTGGGAATTTAAAAGTTGTTTTTATTGGATATGACCAAGCTGATCCAATACAAAAAATAGAAGACTGCAAAACTTTTACTAGCGGAGAGAAGGATTGGTTAGTAAAAGAGTCTGAAGAACATATTAAAAACCATGTTTTTAATATGATAGGGTATAGCAAAACTATAAAAGAAGAATGTTTTAAATATAATATTCCATATTTTGACACTTCTAAGAACTTTGATCAAGTGATTGATGAAGTTTTGAAATTTTTGAAAGCAGAATAAACCAAGTTTTATTTGTTTTTATGAGAACACTTTAGCAGTATACAAGAACATGAAATGCAACACTTTAATTATCATTGGTAAGCATGATCGAAATTGTGGGGTTGAGTTAGCGAAAACTTATAAAGATTTAATTCCAAAAGCAAAACTTGTTATTGTACCAAACGCAGCCCATTTTGTCGATTTTGAGCAAGAAGAGATATTCTTAAAAGAAGTTAAAAATTTCTTACATAGTTGATGAGTAAATTGAAATTGTTGTGTTATGTTTTTAAGTACTATTTTACTTGATTTCGCACTATTTCTAACCTAATAAGGGATGTGTTTCACAATGAGAAAAACCACTATTATTATGTTTATAGTAGTATTCTTAACTGGTTTATTGGTAGGAATACTAATGCTTGATGATATTCCATATAAATTAAGAGAATATGCTCTTTATTTATACCTTTTTGTTATTATAGGAAGTCTCGTTTTTGTGAATATTAAGTATCAAAGAAAAAAACTTCAAATCTATATGTTTTTTTTGGCTTCATTGATAATGTATTTTCCAGTAAATATTTTAGCTGGAGTATATTTTAGTCATAATCAATGGAGATATTTTGCTGGTTTTCCTCGTTTTATTATCATTCTATATTATTTATTATTTTTGCTCACGTTGTATTTGATTGCTAGAGGGATAGATTTTTTAACAAAATCAAAACGCTCAAAAATTATCTATATAATTACAGATATTCTATCATTAAGTGCTTTGCCTATTTTGCTTTTTGTGACATACTTTTCGTCTCCCGCATAGATTATTTATCTTGAATGGTGAGTCAACTAAGAGTATACTTGAGTTTTGTTGATTAAAGTAATGTCTTGATGTATAATCTGGTCATAGGAGAACATCATGCAAAAATTAAATAAGAATATTAAAGAGTTTCGAATTAGTAAAGGCTATACTCAAGCAGAACTAGCGGAGAAACTTCATATCTCAAAACAAGCAGTGAGTAAATGGGAGACCGGTAGAGGCTTACCAGATATATCCTTAATCCAAGATATATCCTTAATATTTGGCGTATCTCCTGATGTTTTGATAAGTGGTAAAAAATATCATAGATTTCTTTTTCTTTGTTTAATTTTGATTTTGATTGCAGTAGTACTAATCTCATTTCCGTTAATTATGACTTATCAAAAAATGTTATTCACTGAAGTTTATCTCTTTTCATTAAGTGATTATGAAGCACTTTGGTGGGGTTTAACTTTTATTGCGGGTTCATTGACTCTTATGGAAATGACTTGTCTTCTTCTGTTTTTTGGTCACATTAAGAAAAAATCAAACCTACCATTACGTAAATCTTTATTTATTGGTTTAGGATTTCATATTCTTTACACACTTTTTGGATATGTAGTTATTTGGTTATTCTTAACAAAACAATCTACGAATAACTATAGGTTTGTCTTTTTAATACTTGTTGTTTTAGCGATAGTCGAGTTTATTTCCTTGGTTCTTTTATTTATTAAAACTAGAAAAGAGTATATTTTTTGGAAAACTCCAGATCGATTATCATATAAGAAAATATGATTAATAAATAAACCCTTGTCCGTTGAATGGATAAGGGTTTTGTGATATACTTTTAATTAGAAATTTCCTTGAGGTATGACTATGAAAAAAGTTTTTATTGTAGTAATTAGTTTTTTTGTTTTAGGGCTATCATCTTGTAATCGGTTGTCAGATACATCCATTACTTATTCTGATAATGAAACAATTTATATAGAGATGAAACATGATAGTTTAAAAGTTTTACAATTGACTGATTTGCATCTAACTTATGGAATAGATGCTTATGATCGGGCAACATTTAAACTTATTGAAAAACTTGTAAAAAGTGATGATTTTGATTTGGTGGTAATTTCCGGAGATATCAGTCTTTCTCCAATAGGACCCAAGTTGTTTCATAAACTATTAACTACCATGGAATCATTAGAAACCCCATGGACTTTTATTTTTGGTAATCATGAAACTGATTATAACAGCTATCAAGATTATTTAACTTTGATTCCCGATGATATTGAGTATTTACAATTTAAAACAGGACCAGAGTTAGATGGTGGAGGAGTAGGGAATTTTGTTATTGAGTTTCAAAAGGATTCATTGCCTTTTTACCAAATTGTTTTAATGGATTCTCATGCTGAAAGAGACGATTATACGGAAGAAGAAGGGATATACGATTATTTAAAGACATCACAAATTGATTGGTATGAAACGAAAATGACAGAAGCGATTGTTGATAATATAGTTTTTATGCATATACCGATAAGGCAAATGATTGATACTACAGGTTATGTAGGGATTTTTAATGAAGATAAAGTTTATGCACAGGGAAAAGATACAGGGTTTTTTGATGCTTGTGTAAGTTTTGGAAGAACTAAAGCTATGTTTTTTGGACACGATCACCTTAATGATTTCTATGTTGTTCAAGAGGGGATAATCCTTTCTTATGGCCGTATTACAGGATATAGTGCTTATGGGAATCTTGAACGTGGTGGGCGTGTGATTGAAGTTCTAGATAATCAAGATATTGTGATGAGTTTAGTGTTGGAAAGTGGGGTTAGCGAATGAAAATAGGTAAAAGATTATTAGTTTTTGTATCTGCTTTTTCTCTTTCAATAGTCCTATACTTTTTTTGGTCTAGCCTATTTTTCTTTTTAATACCAATCTTAGGAGTAGCCTATGTTTTATTCGGAGGTATCCATCATGCTTGAGTTACTTGTAGGTATTTCAATTGTTAGTATATATATTGGTATGATCCTATTTATATTTGTTAGAATGCTAATTAGAATATGGATGGTGGTTTATAATAAATATGAACTTAAATCAGCTATTAAACTGGTTTTTATACCATTATCTATAGGTGTTTATGGCTATTACAAGAAAAATGATCGATTATTAAAATTCTATCAAATTGTAGAAATAGTTACAGGATTTTTCTTGTTATTAGGAAGTTTTTTTCTTTTCTATACTAGGTTTGCTTAGTTAAGTAATTATAAAAATAAGAATTAGTCTTAGGTTTTATTATCCCACTAGATTGGAGAGAATAATGTTATTAGAAAAAATTACTATAAATCCCGATACATCAAAAAACTATCCGTTCAATATCAGTTTATTTCATCAAGATATAAGTTTGGATGTGAATGCTCCAGTCACATTATTCTTGGGAGAAAATGGAAGTGGAAAATCAACGTTATTAAAAATACTTCAAGCGAAATTGTCTTTAATACAAATCAAGCTTCCCAATGATAAAACGGAATTGAATATCAATACTAAGTTAATTTTTTTGAACCCAAGTAGAGGTAAGATTAAAGGATTCTATTTTGAAAGTCTTACATTTATTAATTACATCGAGTATGTTAAGAATGAAATATTAGAATCTCAAGAGAATATAAAAAGAATTGACAAGGAATATAAAGAAAAATCTGATTATGCTAGACAGATGGCGAAATCTCCTTATGCTAGAACTATCTATGAACTAGAGAGTATGTATAGTAATAATCTAGCAAAATCTTCACATGGAGAAGCCTATCTAGATTTCTTTGCTTCAAGAATCAAAGATAATCAGTTATATGTACTTGATGAGCCTGAAACACCTCTATCAGTTCAAAATCAACTAACTTTAATGGCAATGATAATAGAAGCAACAAATCGAGGGTGTCAGTTTATCATAGCTACTCATTCTCCAATATTAGCTGCTATTCCTTCTTCGATACTTTATGAAATTAGAAATAAGGAGTTCGTAAGGACAAAGTATGATGATATAGAAAGCATTCAATTATTAAAGCAATTTTTAAATAATAAGGAGCAATTTCTTAGACATTTTTAACTTTATAAATATATAAAAAAAGGAATAATCTTATTCCTTTTTTTGATGATTTGATAACAGTTTTTAAATCAAATTAAATCTCTTGTTTTCTAAAAATAACTTGACTCAATGTAAATAATAGAGCGCTGAATATTACTACAGATAATATAGGCATCCAGATTTCTTGCATATCAATTGTTTGAGCAATAACACCATTAACTATGGATGATGCGCCTGATGGGTTAAGCATAGCAATTTCATTCGAAACATTTAATATTTGTAAAACTGCATATCCAAAAAAGCCTAATAGAGCAGAGGTGGTTGGGGTTTTGCCAATGACACTTACAAATATTGCTAGTGCAGTATAAAACACTCCCATGAACCAAAATAGTAGAAGAGAAATCCATAAGCCTTCATACATATAAGCACCAAAGAGTAAACTGGTATACCAAGCTGATACAATTGTTGAGATTATTAGTAAAATGGTAAATACTAAGGAACCTACAAAAAACTTGCTGAAGAGGAACTGAAGTCTCGATACTTTTTTTGTTAAGACTAATAAGATGGAACCTTTTGATTTTTCTTGAGAAATAGTAGCTGACATCACAATGATATATACAATCAAACAGATTGAGTTTAGGTTTTTGAAGACTTGGACCCATGAATCTTGTAAGGTTGGATCTGGGAATGAAATTGTAATATCAGTAGCTACAGCTGCGATGATTTCATTCATAAATTTGGCAGAAGCTGGTGATGTAATTGCAAAAAATAAGAATAAGATTAACAAGATTAGCCCTTTTGGGGTTTTTATGTATTCCATTATTTCTTTCTTAAGTAATTCATACTTAACCACTATGATTCACCACCTTGATAAAAATGTCTTCGAGTGAAACTTCTCTTACAGACATTTTTTTAACTAAAACTGCATTTTCAAAGATTAGTTTATTTGTTATTTGTCTGATTTCATCAATATCTTTACCGGAAATAGTAACTTTGTTTTTTTCAATTATGACTTCTTCAATATTTTTTAAAGTTTTTGCTGATTCAAAAATGCTTGCATTATTCTCATTATCTAACTCGATATCTAGGGTTCTTATATCAGGAACTTCTTTGATATGTTCAATGGAATCTTCAAGCAATTTTTTTCCTTCATTAATAATAATGATACGATCACAAATCCGCTCTACATCTGCAAGGATATGGGTTGAAAAGAAAACAGTAACTTTTCCAGCTAAAGATTGAATAATATCCATTACTTCTTTTCTTCCGATTGGGTCAAGTGCAGAAACGGGTTCATCGAGTAGTACGACTTTTGGATTATTTATAAGAGCTTGAGCAATACCTAATCTTTGCTTCATTCCTCTTGAAAATGTTCCTATTTTTCTTTTTCTAGCTTTTTTTAGATTAACAAGTTCTAATAACTCTTGCGTTCTAGCTTTTATTTCTGATTTAGGCATGTCGTATAAACCACCAGAAAAATGTAAGAATTCAATTGGTGTCATCCAATCGTAGAATCCAGGTACATCTGGTAAATAGCCAATGACATCTCTAAAGTCATTGCTACCAAATGTCACTTTTTTCCCCATGATTTCAATTTCGCCTTCGGTAGGTTCAGTCATACCAATAATCATTTTAAGTGTGGTTGTTTTTCCTGCCCCATTCGGTCCTAAGAATCCATAAATGGAACCTTCTGGAACAGTTAGGTCTAAATGGTTTACTGCAAGCAAGCCATTGTAGTTTTTAACGAGGCCACTAATCTTCACTGCCGTATTCATCATCTTCTCCTCTAAATGCAAAATATCCGATTGATCCTAATAAACCACCAAATATAATAATAAGGATCCAGATTTTTTTGTTGTCAAACTTCACTTTGTGTCTTTTTGATAAATTTATTAGCGCAACTACTTGTAATGTAAGTTGCAAGACCAGAACTGGCCATAAATACTTTAAAGCTTCAGGCATAATAATGTTCTCCTTTATTTAGATTTTTTAGGTATTGTTGTTGTTACGATTTGTGACACTTTTCGCATTTTTCTACCTTCAGCAGGTGGATTATGCATATTCTTTTTAAAGATTTCTGAAATCTCTTTAAACATTTCTCTCATTTCCTCATCGGTTAATAGTAAGGTACTACTAGAAAACCCAATATGATTTTCAATGTTTTCTAGCGCTTTTTCTTGCTTTAAGTAACTCGAAAAATCTGATAGTAATGAAATAGTAAACTGACTAAACATATTTAGGTAATCATCTTCGGTTAAACTTTTAGGATTACCAATAATTCTTTCTGTTGAATTGCTTTTTAAAGCATAGACTTTCTCTAGAATACCATTGATATTATTTTCATGGATAACTTCAATGATTTCATATTCCAGTAAAGACTTTAAGTGCCGATACAGTGATGCTTGAGAACAATCACCACAAGCACTTTGTATTTCTTTTGTTGTTGCTGATTTTTTTAGACTTAGTTCTTGGATTATTTTTATCCTTAGAGGATGCATAATCGCTTTAATAACATCATTTTTCACTTAATCACCTCGATTATCTTTATCGATAACATTATCATATATATAAACATTATCATAAGTGATAACGTTTGTCAACAAGAATATTAGAAAAATATTATCATTATTGAAAATTTAAGAATCATCAATATTTCTGTTAATCGATGGCTTGAGTAAAGAAAGGTTGCAAAATAGCTGATTTGTGGTATGATTGATGGGTATGAAGACAGGTATATTCAGAAAAATAGGGTTAATTTGATTGAATGTATGATATCTTTAAAAAAGAAGGAGCAATCAAATTAATGACATTTCAAGAGTTACAAATTATCGAACCAATTCTTAACGCTTTAAAAGTGAAAGAATATGCAATACCAACACCAATCCAAACTGAATCAATTCCTTTATTATTACAAGGAAAAGATATTTTAGGTAGTGCCCAAACAGGCACTGGAAAAACCGCAGCTTTTGCAATTCCAATTTTACAGAATATGTATTTAGAAAAGCAAAGAAATAAGCAACCAAGAGTTATAAAAGCTTTGGTTTTAGCGCCAACAAGAGAACTAGCTTTACAAATTCATGATAGTTTCAAAGAGTATGGCAAGAATGTTGATTTAAAAACTACCGTAATTTATGGCGGAGTCAATCAATCAAAACAGATTAAAATATTAAATCAAGGAATTGATATTCTAGTTGCGACACCAGGAAGATTACTTGATCTTATTCAACAGAAAAAGCTTACTCTTGCAAAAGTATCTTATCTGGTTCTGGATGAAGCTGATAGAATGCTGGACATGGGTTTTGTTAAAGATGTTAAAAAGATTATCAAAATGATTCCTATAGAAAGACAAACCATGTTGTTTTCAGCAACAATGCCAAAAGCAATAATTAGTCTAGCAACAGAAGTTCTCAATGACCCAGTGAGAGTTCAAGTTACACCAGAAGAAGAAACTATTGATAAGATTAAACAATCAATCTATTTCGTAGAAAAGAAGAAGAAAATTGATTTGTTAATAAGTCTTTTAAAAAACAAGAATATGAAATCAGCTTTGGTTTTTTCTAGAACAAAGCATGGAGCCAATAAGATTGTTAAAATCTTAGTTCAAGCTGGGATACGTTCTGAAGCAATCCATGGTAATAAATCTCAAGGTGCAAGACAAGAAGCATTAAATCAGTTTAAAGCAAAGAATATTAGAGTTTTAGTAGCGACTGATATCGCTGCTAGAGGAATAGATATTGATGAGTTATCTCATGTAGTAAATTTTGATTTACCAGATGTACCTGAGACATATATCCATAGAATGGGTAGAACAGGAAGAGCTGGCTTAGGTGGGTTTTCTATTTCGTTTTGTTCAGAAGATGAGATGAAGTTATTACAGGATATTCAAAAACATATTAAAATGACGATACCAGTAGAAACAGATCCAGTTTTCTCTGTTATAATAGGTAAAGCGAGTTACCAAGCAAAAACACAGGCTACACCAAGAAAAAGTCATCAAGAGAATTATAACCATCAAAGGTCATATTCTTTTAAAAAAGCAAAATCGAAGAAAGATGAACCGAAGAACTATTCTAAGTATGATAATCGCAATAAGAGAAATTCAAAATAGATAGTTAAGTTTTAATAATTATTATAATAATAAAAACACCACCAATACGAATTTGGCGGTGTTTTTTTAAATTTAATAATTGTATTTTTCTTATAACTCACTTACGACTGAGACATAGTCGCTAGTTAGAGTAATGGATAGATTTCCGTTTCGAACTCTTAAATCATCTAGGAAGCTCTTTTGATCTATATTCTGCTTAATTTTGATTAAATATGTTAGTTCAAACATTGTACCAAAATCAGTAGTTTTAACCTTTTGTAATTGAAAACTTGTAACATATTTTTTGAATACTTCATCAAATACATTTGAGTAATTCAGGTTTTCGGGAATTATAATCTTTAATTTAGCATGACTAGTTGAGTCTTTATCTAATTTTAAGAAATGAATTACCAGCAAGGTTGCACTGACAAAAGCAGTGATAATGATGGCGACTTCGATAAAGCCCATAGCGGATGCTAAAGCAATACCTACAGTACTTAAAATGTAGGTTATATCTCTTGAATCAGCAATAGCTGTTCTAAAGCGAACTAAGGTAAAAACACCTGCTAAACTGAATGCTCGAGCTAAGTTATCTGATATCAATAATACAATAATTGAGATAACTAAAGGTAATAAGAACAGTGTCATACTGAAAGAGTGATCGTATACTTTTCTTTTATGCGTAAAAATGTAAACAAGACTTAAGAACCCTCCTAAGACTGTAGAAGTTATTAAAACAATTAATAAAGAAGTTATTGTTAAAGGGGTCACTTCAATATTATTAAAGAATATAGTCAACATGATTGCCTCCTAATAAGAATTTTTGGTATGCTTTTCCGTATTTCGAAAAACTTTGGCTATAAAGTTCATATTCCGATAATTTTCTGGCTAACCAGAATGGAAAGTTATTCTCGCTTTTTACTTCCATTAGCCAAATATCAGAATCATTTAAAACAGGTTCACCGTGCGTTTTTTGTAAAGTAATGTCTTTGTTTCTGAAAATAATATTGTGATCGAAGGTGACTCTCAGTTGTTCGTTAGGAGACATTAATGCAACCCGATCATATGCTATATAAGCACCGGGTTTTGCTTTATGAATCTTAATAAAATAATCTATCTCTTGCATTACTTGTTGATCAAAATATGAAGTGAAAACAGGCATTACATTGTTTTCTAAGTAATTTATTGCATCTTTATAAGATATTATAACTCGTCTTTTGTTCACAACACCTTGAAATTTCTTTTTAATTTCTAAGAACACTAAATCATCATCAGAAGGTATAGTCTTATAGCTTCTTAAACGCAATTTATCCTTGTATTTTGGTCTTTGGATAGAATTGCGAATGATTGCAAAATCTTGTGTGTCAAAATATATATTATGAACAGAATACTTAGAACCGCTGTTAGAATAAAAATCATCAATTAGAAAATCTTTCAAGAAGATAATAAGATCATCTTTTTGCTTTGTTGTTAGAACATATTTACGTTCATATCGATTAAAAATTGGTTTTATCAACGATCTATAACCTCCAGAAATTAAATTATGTTTTGCAAAATATATATATTATAAATTTTTTACTCATCTTTTCTAACTAGCTTGATAAGTAACAAAGTACTTAAATAAATCTTCACTATAATTGTATTTGTTCCGTAAGGTGACGTGGATTAAATCTAGAATTTCAATTAAGATGTTTTATTAACCTTTTAAGTTCTGCATTAAAGTTTTTTAAACAAATAAAAATTATGTATATAGTAACTTTTGAAGTTGCTATTATAAACCGTGCTTATATTTTAACACATTTTTGTAAAAAACAAACTTATGTTATAAAGAAAGAAGATTAACTTGCAAGTTAAAGCGGTAAAAGAATGATTATTCTAATATGCTTTATCAAGATAAGTTTCCCTTATACTATTTGATTTTATTACCACTCTACTGCGTTAATATAGAAATTACACTTATATCTATATAAATTCAGAAAAAGGCTTTTAATTATTTGATTACTTTGATAGAATAATTTTATCTAAATTAGTTGAGGTAAATCAATGAATAATATGATTGGGAACACTCCTTTATTAATTATTAAATACAAGTATAAGGGTGAAGAAAGAGTTATTTATGCAAAAGCAGAATATTATAACCTAACTGGTTCTATTAAAGATAGGATAGCTAAACATATTATTTTTGAGTCCTATAAAGATGGAACGTTAACTAGAGCTATGCCGATAGTAGAAGCTACTAGCGGGAATACAGGAATTGCTTTTGCAGCTCTAGGGGCAATGTATGGACATCCGGTTCATATTTTTATGCCTGAGTGGATGTCTAATGAAAGAAAACAATTAATTAAAGGCTATGGAGCTATTCTACATGAAGTAACCTTGGAACAAGGTGGATTTGCAGGTTGTGTTGCTTTAGCTGATGCTTTTGCGAAAGAAATAGGGGGGTTTAGACCGCAACAATTCATCAACCCTTATAATGTTGAAGCTCATTATCTTACAACGGGTTTAGAAATATGTACTCAATTGGATAAACTAGGCATTCCACCACATTGTTTTGTAGCAGGGGTAGGTACTGGTGGAACAATTATGGGTGTAAAAAAGAGATTAATTAGAAAGTATCCTAATGTAAAAGTTTTACCTCTTGAACCTGCTCAATCAGCTTTTATGACTACTGGTATTCCAGGAACAAAACATCGTATCCAAGGTATTGGTGATGGTTTTATTCCAGAAATAGTAAAGCTTAATGAATTAGATGAAGTGTTGGTAGTAGATGATGGTGACGCTATTATCATGGCTGGCTTACTAGCTAAGAAACTCGGCTTAGGAGTAGGTATTTCTAGTGGGGCTAATTTTATCGGAGCTGTATTAGCACAAAATACTTATGGCAAAGAAGCAAACACCATAACAATCTTTAGCGATGATGCAAAGAAATATCTATCTGCAGAAGGGGTTTTAACGGAACAACCTAAACCAGGTTTTATTTCAAGTGATATCGAATTGATAGATGTGGATGCAGAATGTATTTGTGATAAACGGACACTTAGTGGAGTTTGTGATACAATTGTATAAAGAATAATGATTTTGTCAATATTTTGACACAAATTAAAGATACAATAAAAAGCAAGGAGAAATACAATGATAAAACTACCCAAAATACTAGTTTTTATTATCATTATAACCTTTGCTTTTTTTCTTTCTTCATGTGAAAGAGAAGAAACAACCATTACCGATGAATTAGGATTTATTTATCAAGATAGCGGTGATGATTCTTATATTGTTTTTCTTGACAATTTATTTGATGAAGAGATTATTTATGTCCCAAGTAGTTATAATGGTAAACCGATCATAAGCGTAGGAACGTTATACACAAATTTTGAGAGTGATATTCTGATTGAAGAAATCATTATTCCTGAAGGCATTACTGGGATTCAACAAAATGCCTTTTATAACTATACTAGACTAAGAAATATTATATTACCTGAAAGTATATCAAGAATAGGTGGTTATGCTTTTTATAATTGTGCAAGTTTAGTAAATTTGATAATTCCTGAGGGAGTTACGATTATTGAAGATGGTGCTTTTAGTGGTTGTAGTAATCTTGAATCATTAATTATACCTAGTTCAGTCACAACCATTGAACGAAATCCATTTGTAAAATGTTATAAACTAACTAATATCTATTTTGGTGATGAATCCGTATTTACTTATTATGAAGGTGTAATATACAATTTCGATAAAACAGTTTTATTAATTTACTTACCAGCAAACACTGCAATTCATTATGAGGTAGAACCTGGAGTTATTACGATTGGTGAATGGGCTTTTGCGAGTAATGATAGGCTAGTATCAGTTAATATTACCAATGATGTTGTTCGTATTCTTGATTATGCTTTTATAGAATGTAATGCACTTGAGGAAGTTACTATAGATGAGAATGTGATTAGTATTGGGCGATTCGCCTTTAGTCATTGTGATAGTCTAGGTGAAGTTGATTTATCTGAAGGTCTAGGGATAATTAGTGACTACGCCTTTTATATGAGCGAAACTATAACTAGTATGAATATACCTAAAACAGTCAACTTCATCGGAGTTAAGGCTTTTAACTATTGCACAGGCATGACAGATTTAATAGTAGATCCTGAAAATCCATATTATCAATCGATCCATGGGGTATTATACTCAAAAGATATGAGTGAACTTATTTTCTATCCACCAGCTAAGACATATTCATCATTCACTGTTCCTAGTCAAGTAAAAGTAATTAAAGAATCTGCGTTTGAAGCTTGTTATAATATCTGGTATTTATATATTTCTGAGGGAGTAGAAGAAATCGAAAGAGAAGCTTTTATCTATAATAATTTGATGAAGGTATATATTCCATTAACTGTAAAAACAATTGGGTCTAGGGCTTTCTATGGATATTCTGGAGTCGCTTTTTACTGTGAAGCAGAAGAATTACCAAGTGGTTGGAGTGAAAGATGGATAATGGATGGTCAAATTGTATATTGGGATAGAGAGCAATAGAAAAAGAGAAATTTTCTCTTTTTTTTCTTTATAAGATTTATTGGAGATATGATAACGACAAACTCAAAATTATTATTCATACTACATTTGCGAATTTATATATTATTTTTCATTTTGTTTGGTATAATAGAGACATTAAATAAATTTATTGCAAACGAGGAGAACTGTAAATGAAGAACAAAGAATTAAAGAAAAAATTAGCCTTTGCTTCAGCGGATATTTTTGGTGGAGGCTCATTTAACATTATTAACTTTTTATATCCCGGTTTCTTAGCAATCACAGTAGGAATAAGTCCTTACTGGATTGGTGTTGTTGTTTTAGTAGCGAGAATGTGGGATGCCATAACTGACCCATTGATGGGTCATATATCTGATAGAACCCAATCGAGAATGGGTAAAAGAAGAATATATTTAGTTATTGCTGCTCCATTAGTATTGATTTCAATGTATCTACTATTCTTTCCGTATTCTTTTTCTTCAACTGGTTTAAGAGTAGTTGCGGTTTTAGTATCGTATTTAATCTTTACTACAGTACAAACATCGGTTATGATACCTTACTATTCTTTATCAAGTGAGATAACTAGTGACTATCAAAAAAGAGCTTCCTACAACTCTTATCGTTTAGGATTTTCTATTTTCTCGTCGATTCTCTGTGTAGCAGTACCAGGAATTATAGTTGGAATGTTTGGTGATAAGGCAATTGGTTATCAAGTAATGAGCTTATCATTTGGTCTGTTATTTGGATTGTCAGTTTTGTTTACTGGATTGTTTGCTAGAGAAGAAATTATTTCACCAGTAGTTACCACAAAGCTTTCAGTTAAAGAAATGGCTAAACCTTTAGGGCTTAGACCTTTTAGACAATACTTAGGAATGTTCTTAGTATTACAAATGTCAATGGCTATTATGAGCGGATTGTTTTTCTTTTATGTTGATTTTTATATTGTAAAAAGTGAAACTGCTTTAGGTAATTCAACCGTAGTTGGTTTGATTTCTGCTGCTTTGATGTTCTCAATGCAGATTGTTGCTTTACCAATATACTTGAAGATTATTGCTAAGAAAGGTAAAACTTATGCATATCGCTTTGGTGGGTTCTTGTGGATTTTCACTGCTTTATTCATCTTTCTAATACCTGCAAATGTTAACCCAATCGTTTTATATCTAGTAGCTGCTCTAATGGGACTTGGTATTTCTGGTCCTGGACTAGTTCCTCATACCATGTATGGTGATGTTGTTGATGCTGGTCAAATTAAGTTTAAAGACCGTTTAGATGGACAAATGAGTGGGTTCACTAATTTTATTAATAAGATTGCTCAAGCAATAGGTTTAGCATTAGTAATGTTTTTGATTGGTTTAGCTGGTTTTCAGGAACAACCGCTTGGGGGACCAGCTATCGTTAGTCAACCAGATAGCGCTTTGCTGATGATTAGAGTTATTATGGCATTAACTCCACTTGTTTTTATGAGTATTGGAATCTTTATTTCTTTAAAATATAAGATAGATGCTAAAAAGCATAAAGAAATTACTGATGCAATAAATGATATTTCTATCTCAAGACAAGAGATCATTGCTGGGTTATAAATATGAAAAGACCTAATCCTATTATCAACAACATTTTAGGATTTATTATAAAATTATTTGCATATTTTAAAGGGCAAAGAATTATTAGAAAAGTCAAGATTAAGGCTCCGGCAATTATCTTGAGTAATCACACATCATTTTATGATTTTTTGTATACAGCAGCAGCAATGTATCCTAAGAGGGTATCTTATCTAGCTGCCAGAAAAATGTTCTATGAACCAGGTACAGGATTTTTTCTGAGATTAGCTAGAGCTATTCCTAAAAGTTTGATGCAAGCTGATCCTGCTGCAACAATCAAGGCTTTGAGAATTCTAAAGAAAAAAGGAATTATATCTATTTTTCCGGAAGGGCAAATATCACCTTCAGGAAGATCTCTGATTCCAGCGTTTTCCATAGCGAAATTCATTAAGAAAGCTAGGGTAGATGTTTATATCGTTAAACATTTTGGTGCAGGTTTAGTCAATCCACCATGGTCAAAGAAAAGCTTCAATGGGCGAATTGAAACCATTAAAGAACTTGTTTTTTCTAAAGAAGATTTAGTAGAATTGGATTTAGAAACAATCTATAAAACTGTCTGCGATAGACTCTATTATTCTGCTTCAGAAGATAATATTAATAAAAAATATAAATATAAGCTGAATGATATCACTAATCTTGAAAATGTAATATACCAATGTCCATCATGCAAACATGAAGGTTTATTAGCTGAAAAAACGAAACTAGTATGTCCTAAATGTAATCACTCTCTTCCATATGATATTTATGGTTTGTTAGATGGTGTTGGAGTGGATCAATTATTTGCTAAGCAAGAAGATTTAGTGAAAAAGCAGATAGATGAATCTAAAGATTATCAAATATCTGGTGAAACCAGATTAATGACTTTTAAAGATCAGACTTTAGTTGAAGTAGGTAGCGGTCGATTAACTATCAAAGATTTTGAATATATCTATGAAGGCACTATGGATGGTGAGGTAAAAAAACTAGTATTCTTAGCTAAAAATATTCCGTCTTTACCTTCTGATATCGGTCGAAATGTGCAAATCTATGAAGGTGATACAATTTATCAATTTGAGATGGATATTAAGTGGTTACCAACAAAAATGGTTCATGTTGGAGAATATCTCTATTATTTGCAGAATAAATAGTTCATTTAATTCATTTGATTTTGTACCAGTGATTTTTGAGATTCATATAAAATCGAAACAAAAAGGCAGTTATAATCAAGTGATTATTTCTGCCTTTTTAAAATGGAGATTGTATTTAAAATCTAGTTAACATTTAACAAGGGATAATCCTATTATCCTTTTATAGTTTATTCTGTTTTCTTTAATTTGTTTACTATTTCTACACCAGTTTGAATATTTTTTGATTCAAAAGCTTTTAAGATTTCTACTGGAATTGCAAAAACGATTGTATTTGATTTATCAGCAGATAAATCATTTAGAGTTGATAGAGTTCTAAGATGCATAGCACCGGGATTTTTTGCGATTATTTCCGCCGCTTCTGATAGTTTTTCTGCAGCTTGAACTTCACCGACTGATTTAACAATTATCGCTCTTTTTTCTCTTTCAGCTTCGGCTACTCTGGCGATGACTCTTTCCATTTCCACTGGTAGTTTAATGTCTTTTATCTCAACTCTTTCAACTTTAATACCCCAAGGATCGGTTTCTTGATCAACAATTTCTTTAATTTCTTTTGATATAACTTTCAGATTAGATAATAACTCATCCAATTCCACGCCACCAATAGAGTTTCTTAAAGTTGTTTGGGCTAGTTGAGTAACTGCAAAAAACGCATTGTTAACCTCTAAAACTGCTTTTTCTGCATCAAAAACCCGGAAATACACAACCGCATTAATTGTGATTGTTACATTATCTTTGGTAATACATTTTTGTTGAGGAACATCTTGAGTAATGGTTCTTAAGTCAATTCTTTTAATCTCATGAATTATCGGAATAACAAGTCTTAATCCTGGATAAAGTTTCTTGACATACTTACCAAATCTTAATTTAATACCACTTTCATATTGTCTAATTATTCGAAACATAATTTCCTCCTTTTATAGCTAAGATTAATTCTAGTATATCATAAAACTTTCTTGAAAATGGTCGAAAGAACATAAATTTACGGAAATATTTAATGAAAAATGTTAGAATATAAGGTACAGGCTTATAGTTTTTATTTTTTCAAGTTAATTAATAAATATGGTTTTTATAAAATGGTTTTGCTAATTTAAGGAGTTGATGATTTTGTTATATCCAGTTGTAAATCAATATCGAAACAAGATATCTTTAAATGGTTTATGGAAATTCGCTATTGCCGATGATTTTTATGATGTTACTAAACCCATCCAGGATTATCGTTTGATTGGTGTGCCTAGTAGCTATAATGATTTGTTTACTGAAAAAAAGATAAGAGATCATGTAGGAACAGTAGTATATGAAAATACTATAGAGTTCCCTGATTCAACAATTCATAATAATTGGTTCTTAAGGATAGGAGCTGCGGGTAACCGCTGCAAGGTATATCTTGATGGTTTGTTGATATATACTCATAATGGCGGGTTTTTACCGATAGATTGTTCGATTCCTAGAAAAGTAACTATTAACAAATACCGTTTAACTATTCTATTAAATAATAGATTAGATTATCAAACCTTACCAATTGGGGAGATAATTGATGATAAGCAAATAATTCACTATGATTTTAGAAATTATACAGGGATTCATCGAGATAGTTTTCTCTATAGCAAACCTAATCATGCAATCGAAGATATTTACATAGAAACAAATGTTTTTTCAAAGTATGCAGAAGTGAAATATCAAGTTTTTTGTGAAAACGAATGCATAGTGAAGTTGTTTGATCCCAATGATATTGAGATTGGAATAAGTCATGGAAATAAGGGAATGATTCATGTTAATAATCCCAAATTATGGGATATTGGCAAAGGGTATTTGTATAGATTAGAAGTATCAAGTAACAATGATTTATATTCTGAAACTTTTGGAATAAGAACAATTGAAGTTTTCCAAAATAAATTGTTGTTAAACGGAAGAGAAGTATACTTAAAGGGCTTTGGTATGCATGAAGATCACGAAATAATCGGAAAAGGTAGTTTTACTGCTCTAAATATTAGAGATTATAATCTTTTGCAGTGGATTGGCGCTAATAGTTTTAGAACATCTCATTATCCATATGCGGAAGAGATGTATGAACTTGCGGACCGGTATGGTATTTTAGTTATCAATGAGATGCCAGCAGTAGGATTAAACTTTTGGAGCGGAAGAACAGTGTTTGCTGAAGGAGTTGTGGATAATAAAACGTTAGAAGTTTATAAACAACAATTTTTGGAACTTTATGCAAGAGATAAAAACCATCCAAGTGTGATTATGTACTCTCTTGCTAATGAGGCTAACACTCATGAAGCAGGAGCTTTTGAGTTTTTTAATGAAGTAGTTCGTTTTGCAAGAAGCAAAACGAACTTACCTTTAATGATTGTTGAGTGGGTTGGTGCTAAAGAAAATAAAGTTGCACAGTTAGCTGATGTTATTGGACTTAATCGCTATATCGGTTGGTATAGTGATTTCGGCGATTTAGATATAGTACCTGAAAAACTAAGAACTTCGTTACAAGAGTATTTTGATACGTTTAATAAACCGATTCTTCTAAGTGAGTTTGGTGCAGATACATTGGCAGGACTACATAAATTACCAAGTGTCCCATTTTCTGAAGAATTTCAAGTTGAGTTTATTTCGAAGTATCAAGAAGTTATAAAAGATTTAGATTTTATTATAGGTGAGCATGTTTGGAACTTTGCTGATTTTGATACTAAACCAGGAATTACTAGAGTTGATGGTAATAAAAAAGGTGTATTTACAAGAAATAGACAACCAAAAATGGTAGCTCATATATTGCGTGAGAAATGGATTAGAAAATCTTAAAAGTTTTAAGAAGTTTATGGAGGAAAAAAACTATGTTTAGAGCAATGCGAAGAATTGATAAAAAGATGTCTTTAGAAGATACGATAAAAGTCTTAGATAGAGCAGAAGTTGGAGTTTTTGGCACGCTTAGTGAAGATGGTTATCCTTATACTGTAGCCGTGAACTATATTTATGAGAATAATAAGATATACTTCCATTGTGCAAAGTCAGGACTGAAACTTGACAATATTAAAACACATGATAAAATATCTTTTTTGGTATATGATAATGTGGAAGTTATTGGCGAAGAATTAAACACAAAATATCAAAGTGTTATGGCTTTTGGAAGAGCAAAAGTGATTGAAACAAATCCAGAGATTCTTTGGCAACTCATTAAGAAATATGCTAATATGGATTATGATAAAGCAATAGAATTGATTCATAAAGAGATTGATTTAACAGCTTTAGTAGAAATAGAGATAGAGCATATTACTGGTAAAAGAGGAAAGTAATGTTTATTACGGTAATTATTCTTTAGAGTAAGAGATAATTTCTTAATATACATTGCAAAATATCAAAAATAGTAATATTATATTGATAGTAGATTATAAATATACTTTGAGTTAGAAAGGACATGACAGATGGGATTTATTGATAAGTTAAAAGAACTATTTAAAAAATCTGATACAAAGGTTAAGAAGATTAAAGAGTTTCCAGGCTATATTTCGATTTTTTCAATGGAGAGAAAATTTGAAGAGGAAGATTTAATTGGAGCTGCAAAAGATTTAAAGAGTTTACTAGAAGCATATGGAAGAAGAAAAAGAAAAAATCACAGATACAAAGGTAGAGAGTTTATCTACTTTGTTCTTGGCAGCAAACACAAAGATTTGAAGAATATAGGTTATACTCACTGGCAACATTTAGATCAATATATTAAATTAAATACTTCAAAGGTCTATCCTTATCATAAAAATAACATCAGAAATGCTATGACATTTTTTGAAAAGGAAGTTAGGGGATTATCAGAAATAAAAATCCCTGTTGATTTGAGTAACTAGAGCGCTTAAAATAAGCGCTTTATGTTTTTTCATAAACCATTAGTTTAAAATGCTTTTTATACATTAAGAATACAAGCTTTTGTTAAAAAAGAAATTTGGAATTTTAGAGGTAAAGTATGAAAGAAATTTGTGAACAAATTAAACAAGTAGCACAATATTTTGATGAAAAATCAAACAAAAAGTATAAAACTGGTATGTTCGCTAGTCTTTGTGAGAAGATAAGCGGGATCGAAGACATAGAAATTAGTGATCTTATTAAAGAGACTTTAGGATTGCTTCTTGAACTAAGCCGGAATAATGAGGTAAAAGCTACCGCTTATAAAAAATCATTATCTAGATTACAGAAAGTAGTAAGAAATAAATATGGCTATGTAGCAAAAGATCAGATTAAGGGAGAATATATGGCCATGGGTATTGCGCTTGGTGTTGCTTTTGGTACTCCGTTTATCACTATTAATCCTGGGTTATTAGGAATAGGCTTACCAATTGGTCTAGCAATAGGTTTAGCTATTGGTGATAGCAAGGAGAAAGCAGCTATAGAAGCTGGTAAAGTCTATTAATTTTTTCATAAAATGATATAATAAATAATATGTTTTTGTAATACGGAAATTGTCATATATAATTGCTTTGTGAGGTGATTTTACATGTTTAACGAGAGATTTAACAACAGTCTTGAGATGTTTAATGGATTACACATGTTAACTTTGATATTCTTGTTAACTTTAACTGTTATTGTATTCTTTTATCGTGATTTTCTTGTAAAGCCTAAACACGATAAAGTATTTAGATTATCACTTGCGACTTTATTATTAGTTTTTGAGTTGGGCTATCATATTTGGGTCTTAACAAAGAACGAGTATAGTTATACAATGATACCGTTGACTGGGTTTTGTGCAATGACGAATGTATTGACAATTTATGCTTTGTATTTTAACAAAACAAAAATGTTTAATATTCTAATATATTATGCAATGACTGGGTCATTATTTGCTTTATTATTTGTAGATACATCATATGGAATCCCTCATTTTAGGTATTTCCACTATTTTATAGTTCATTACGGTTTCTTGTTGGCATCTTTCTATTATGCTTTCACAAAGAGAATCGATTTCAGTCGTCGCAACATTAATATAGCTTCAATCTATTTGATTATTTATACTATTATTGTACTAATTATTGACCTTATAGTTGGTGAAAATTGGTTCTACTTTCTGGAAAGTCCGGTAAAAGAGATTTCTGACTTTTTTGGTTCTCCTTGGTATACGATTCTTTGGATTATCACCATCTATTTATTGTTGAATATTTGGTATTACTTGCTAGTAGGTATTACAAGTTATTCAAAAAGAAATAATAGAAAAGCATAAATCAAAACAAAAAAAAGAACCTCAGATTAAAAGTCGAGGTTCTTTTTGTTTTAGATTATTCTATCACAGTAACATATCTCGTTATAGAACTAGTATTTCCGGAAGCATCAGTTGCAGTATAGGTTATTAGATATGTTCCTAAAGTAGATGTATCAACAGTTCCACTAACAGTCAAAGTGATTTCTCCTAAAGAGTTATCTGTAACAGTTACGGAAGCATCTTGCCAATCTTCTCCTAGTTTTATGGTATCAACACCTAAGTTCAAACTTATATTTGGCGGTGTTTGGTCTATTACAACAACATATCGTGATGCATGATAAACTGTATCATTATATAAACATTCATATTTGACTGTATATACTCCTAAAGTTGATAAATCTACTGTTTCTACTATTTCACAAGCATATTCAACGTCATCAACAAATAACTTTGCGCCAGCATCAATCCATTCTGAATTTATCTCTACAGTGTCTTGTCCCGGATATAAGAGTATGATAATTAGAGGCGCAGCCGTGGTAGATTCCGTAGTAGTCTGAGTAGTTGTGGTTGTAGTATTCGTAGATGTGATATTTGTTGTTTGTGAAGTGCTTGATTCCTCAGAAGTAGTAGATGAAGAGTTTGTCGTCGTATTTGATTGAGTTGTAAAAAAATCACAACCTACAAAGGTTAAAGCTATTATGATTACAAAAAATATTAGTATTTTTTTCATAATTCTTCCTCCCAAGATTTTTCTTTAAAAAATAAAACAATTCCTTCAGTGGTAAAATCATCATTATAAACAATCACAAATCTTTTATAGGTATATTCAATCTCATTGAAAGTATAAGAATAAGTAATATTGTAGATCCCTGTTACACTAGAGTTGATGTTATTGGACTTGACAACACACTCATCCGAGACACCATTAACTCGAACGCTACAGGTTCCATCTGTATATTCAGTATGTAATTCAATTGTCGTTAAAGCAGAACCAAGTGCGAATTCTACTTTTGGAGCCGGATTATAAATTGTTACATATCTCGATATAGTTGAGATATTGCCAGATTCATCTTCAACTGTATAAACCAAAATATAAGTACCTGCTTGATCAGTCAAGACATCACCAGAAATGCTAGTAGTGGTTAATTGAAAATCTGTGGCTGTTACACCATATTCCGTATATTCACCATTTAACACAATGGTATCAAGGCTAGGATTTAAAGATACAACTGGTGCAGTGGTGTCTTGAACTATTACTAATCTTGTAACTTCATCAGCAATATTTCCTGATGAATCTGTAGTGTTATAATGAATTGTATAACTACCTAAGACATTCGTGTTCACTGTGTCTCCTGCTATAACAATTTCACATTCACTGTCATAGTTATCGCTGCATGTTACCGAAGAATCAATATATTCTTGATTGTATTCTAGATAGATTGTATCTTCCCCATTAAGCGTAATAAGAGGCTTTTGACTATCTCTTATGTGAATTGTCCTAACAATTGTATCTATCAAAGTATCTTTACTATCATATAATTGATAGGTTACTTGGTATTCACCAACGATATCAGTATTAACGTTATTAAAGGCTAATACATAATAACCGGTTTCCGATCCTGTGTCTAAACTATAACCTAAATCACTGTAGGTACTAAAAACTTCACTTGACACTAATGAGTCTCCTATTAAATCAAAATCTAGTATTCGACTTACTTCTAAGGTACCAGTAAAACCATAATAATCAGAATCAGAATAATCAGAAGTAAAAAGAATTAAAAGGCCATTATTATTATAAGTAAGGGTTTGATCACTTAGTTCGGTATGAGTATAATCGACCCAATTTAATCCATCAAAGAAAGATAAGTAATCATAACCGTTTTCTAGTGCGAATTGAGAATTAAAACGAATGGTATATTCTGATTCTTGATCAAGATGGATATACCAAAAAGTATTATTTTTATCTCCATAAGGATTGTGTTCAGATTCAATTGTACTTCTGAATTCAAAGGTTTTCGAAACAGAACTTATTAATTCATTATTTTGATATACAGCTAACTTCACGATATTATTTCCATTAGATATTTCGATGGAACCTCCTAAATATTGACTAGAAGTCATATCTGGTGTTGTGCCATCGAGAGTATAATAGATGTCTGCATCATTAGGAATATTAGTTATATCAACATAATAACTTAATCCTGGGGAATCTACTAAGAAAATATCTGCGGATTTATCGATATCAATATTTGTCTTTAGTTCAATCTGTGGTGGTAAATAAACATCAAAACTAATGTAACCATTACGTTCAACAACATTATAGATTTTCATATCCATTAAAGTGCCGTCACTATAAAACATTAAAATATCAGTGTTGTTTCCCATTTCATCATAACGATTATGATTCGATAAAGCAGCATCGTCTATGGAACCATCCTCATCAATCAGTTCATCATCAATCCCTTCAAACTCAATTGGAGGAATTGTATCGACAATACCTGGTCTAAAAACAAATACTTCGTTTTGTGGTGCACCATTTTCGTCATAGTAGCCATAAACATTACCGTCATCATAATAATCAAGGTCAACTCGATACACTATCAAACCAGAATCTGGTAAGTTGGATTCATATAAACCATCATTATCTCGGTATTCTAGATAAACATATTCGTTAGAGTATCCTGTTGGTATTCTATACAGGTTATTAGGTGAATCTTGGAGAGGATAAAGTGTATAGGAACCACTCTCAGTAATTTCAGTTACACTTGATATCCAATTACCATAGGTTTCTTTCATATAACCAAGCATATGATTAGGGATTGAACCGATGGATTCCATTAGACCCCAATAACCAATTGCATCAATCCAGGTATAATCATAATAGTGATATAAGTCTGGTGCGCTAATTAAATGGAAGGTCTCATGAGCTAACACACCAACATCAACAACATAGTCATAATCAGTAGTATAACCAAGAAAACCCAATGTATAAGTGTAGGCATACAAACCATTAATTGCCGGTGCATCATTGTAAAACTCACCAGCTGAGAAATTGTAATAAGTACTTAATGACCATTTGTGTGGCCAAAGCAAAGAATTCCACCCTTCCGCTTCTCCAGAAACTAAAAAAGTAATGCTGTCGATTTCGCCATCTTCATTCGTATCTAAATTGTAACCACTATCGATTATATTCAATGATTCAATGTAATCAATCGCATTTTTAAGCAAAAGATGTTCTCTCTCTTGTCTATTTTCTTCCGTAACACCATCAGGATTATCTACTTCATCATAGTCTTGATAGTAACTTCTTGGGAAACTATCAACATAATAAAAAACCTCTTCTGCAGGTGTTGCAAAAATTGTAGTAATATCCAACAAACCATAAGAAGCTTCAAGATAGTAATCTCTTAAACTAACCTGTTCTAGACTATTAAATAAATTATCATAGTAAGCATAACTACTAGGCGCAACAAAATCGTCTTCATCTTGAAAACGAATAAAAATAACAATATTCTTGAAATTACTTACTTCATTAATGTTAACACTATTTTCTTCATATACGGAAAGTTGGGAATTTATAACTAAATTTTCACCTTTTACTTGGCTAAAACCATTATAGCCAAAAAAGGAAATAAGAAACAAAAATAAAAGGGATAGTTTTTTTCTCATATGTTTCCTTTCAAAACGAAATATTTTAGAATATTATATCATGAATTACCAAAAAAAAATACTTGTTAGACCTTTAAAAAGTAGATAAACAAATCATTTGATTATTATAATGTTATCATCACATATTATTTTGAAATAATGACATATTTTTTCAACATCCTATTTAGTAGTCATTAATTATTGATTTTTATATAAAATTATGTAAAAATTAGACTAGGTATAATTTAGACAATCTTAGGTTTTTGCAGGAGGAATAGAAATGCTAGAGTTTTTAAAGAGTTTAGGGATCAAAAACATTAAACCTTTAAGCGGTTTCCATAATGAAATATATGAAGGTGAATATCAAAGTAATGAACTAGTAATTAGAGTAAGTTCAAGAAGAACAACTCAAGAGATTGAAGAAGAAGTAAAGGTTTTAAATCGTATAAAGTCTTCTGTTCGTGTTGGTGAACCTATAAAAGTTGAGAATAATTACAATATAGTATTTGATAATTTTCAAATTGTGTTCTTTCAAAAAGTTCAGGGTAAGAGTTGGAGAGATACTTTATTAACAAATGAGATTCATTATAATGCAGGAAAAGAATTAGGGTTACTGCATCTAAATCTAGGTGAGATTTCTTTAAATTACCGCAAAGATTTTCGACAACATCCTGATATCTATTTATTAGAAAAACTACCTAGTGTTTATAAGAATGAGTTACATAGGGTAATAGATAGATTAGATATAGAAAACAGCGCTTCTTTGGAATACGGTTTGATTCATGGAGATTACCTCTACTCTAATTTGATTTTTAATGATGATATCGTTACAATTATTGATTTTGATGATTTAGAGAACGGGTTTTATCTTTATGATATCGCAGTCTATTTATTTTATCTTTTACTGGGTGGTGATCCTGAGAATATTGATAAAACTACTAATATCGAAGTTTTTAAACATTTTATCAAAGGATATCTTAGTGTTAACTCAAAAACAGTTTTAGATTTTGCGAAAATACAGGATTTATTTAGGCTTAGACAACTGAAATTGTTCGCTACAATAAGTACACAAATGGATCCACTGAAATATGGAGTATGGCAGAAAAAGTTTATAAACCTTTTAGATTATCAAATGAAAGCAAACAAGAATTTTATCGATATTGATTATAATCAATTGATAAAAGAAGTTATTTTTGATAACAACTGATATGTTGTTTTCTATTTTTAGAAAAGTTTTTTTAATGATTTTTTGAGTTGTTTGATATAATAGAAATATGTTTAACTGTAAGGACTAACTTATAGGGAGGTTCATGATGAAAAAACTAGTTGAAATAGAGAATTTAAGCAAGTCTTTTGATGATGTTTTAGTTTTGAAATCCATAAATCTATATATAAGAGAGAATGAATTTATTACCTTATTAGGACCTTCCGGTTGTGGGAAAACCACAATGTTAAGAATTTTAGCTGGTTTTGAACAAACTGATGAAGGTACAATTCGTTTTGATGGTAATGTAATCGATGAATTACCTCCTCATGAAAGACAGATTAATACAGTCTTTCAGAAATATGCTTTATTTCCTCATTTAGATGTTTATCATAACATCGCCTTTGGTTTAAAGATAAAAAAAGTTCCTAAGGAAGAGATTGAAAAAGCAGTTAAAGAAGTACTAAAACTAGTTAAACTTGAAGGTTTTGAAAATCGTAATGTCAAAACATTGAGCGGTGGTCAGCAACAAAGGGTAGCTATCGCAAGAGCGGTTATTAATAAACCAAAATTGCTCTTACTTGATGAACCATTAGCTGCACTGGACTTAAAACTAAGGCAAGATATGCAATATGAGTTAAAAGAAATGCAAAGAGCTTTGGGTATTACCTTCGTATTTGTTACCCATGATCAAGAAGAAGCTTTAACAATGAGTGATACTGTTGTGGTTATGAATGAAGGAGAGATTCTTCAGATAGGTACACCTCAAGATATTTATAACGAGCCTAAAAACCGGTTCGTGGCTGCTTTTATCGGTGAGTCTAATATCGTTCCAGGAAGGATGATAAAGGATTATGAAGTTGAGTTTGAGGGAATTAAGTTTAAGTGCGTTGACAAGGGCTTTAATGAAAATGAAGAGATAGAAGTTGTATTAAGACCGGAAGATATTGAATTAAAACCAGTTAACGGTGGTATTAATGGTATAGTGACTGATATTACCTTTAAAGGTGTGCATTATGAGATGATTGTTGATGTGAAAGGGCGTGAATATGTGATTCACTCTACTGATGCTAAATTGGTAGGTGAACATGTTTCATTGGTGTTTGATAAAGAAGATATTCACGTGATGCGTAGATGAGAAGCTTAAGAAGACTAGTTTGGCCATATATTATTTGGTTATTTATCCTAATAGTAATACCTAGTCTATTTATCTTTCTAGCAACGATTTCTACTTTTCATATTTTTAATGCCTATACTTTTCAATTTACCTTAAATTCCTTGAAGTTTGTACAGAGTTCTATATTTATTAATGCTTTTTTTAATAGTTTGAAGTTCGCTGGTATTACTACTCTTTTATGTTTGTTAATTGGATATCCAGTAGCGTATTTTTTCGCAAATAAAAAAAGTAAGAATAAATCTTTATATGTTGCTTTATTGATAGTACCAATTTGGTCAAATATGATAGTGAGAATTATTGCTTGGGAGAATATCTTTAAACCAGTGTCAATCCTTAATTTGTTTCACTTAAGTTTTGATTTAATCGGTTCGGATGGAGCAATAATAATAGCAATGATTTCAATGTATTTACCATTTATGATTTTTCCGATATATTCTGTTTTGGATAAGCTAGATCATGGGTATATTGAAGCAAGTCGTGATTTAGGGGCGGATGCATTTCAAACCTTTTACAAAGTAACATTACCTTTATCTTTAGGTGGTATAGTCAGCGGAATTATTATGACTCTTTTACCAGCAATGACTGCTTTTGCTCTACCAGAAAGAATTGGGGGAGGAAGAGTGGTGTTATTGGGTAATTTGATTGAAAAAGAGATTTTTAGAGGCTCTTTTAGCAATGCAGCTACTGTTTCATTTGTGGTGATGATAGTGATGTTAGGATTGTTTACCCTAATTGTTCGCTTTGATAAAGAGGGGGAAACCCTATTATGAAAAAGAATATTTATGGTTCTATCATTCAAGTTTCAGTAACAGTGTTTACCTTTATAGTTATTTATTTACCGATTGTTATTATATTTCTTATTAGTATTAACAAATCGCAGTACAATTATGATGATTTTGGCTTTACCTTTCGATGGTATGGGGAGATATTTACCGATGCACAATTAGTAGATGCGATATTAGTCACTTTACAAATAGCTATTCTATCAACTCTTGTAAGCACAACATTAGGAACATTATTTGCGATTGGAATTCATAGTTTAAAAAAGAAATCACGTTTAAGAATGATGGTTTTAAATAATGTACCTGTTGTGAATCCTGATATAGTTACAGGAATATTACTATTTATGATTTTTAGATTTGTCAGAATTGGCTTTGGCTTTCCTACGATGTTATTAGGTCATATATTCTTTTCAATACCTTTTGTAGTTTTAAGTGTTTTACCGAAATTAAAGCAATTAGATCCAGACCTTTTCGATGCGGCTTTGGATTTAGGAGCGACGAAGTTGAATGCTATTATCCATATTATTATTCCTAGTATTAAAGTGGGGATAATTGCAGGGGCTTTAATTGCTTTTACAATGAGTATTGATGATTTCATTATTAGTTATTTTATGAAACAAGGAGAGTTTCATAATGTAAGTACTTTAATTTATTCAAGACTAGGAAAAAGACAAATTAGTCCGAATGTATTTGCATACAATAGTATGATTATATTGTTTACAATCGGCATTATGGTAACCTTTAATCGATTAAATGCTTCAGGTAAGAAAAATTTAAGGAGGATAAAATGATGAAAAAAATAATGATGTTTGGTGTTTTTGTAGGTTTTAGTTTTATGGTATTATCTCTAGTAGGTTGTTCAAACAAAGAATCTTTGTATGTTCTTAACTGGGGAGAATATATGGATATGGATTTAGTTAGCGACTTTGAGAAAGAATACAACGTTAAGGTTGTTTATGAAGAAGTTGGTTCTAACGAAGAAATGGAAATTAAGTTAAAACAAGGAATTACTGATTATGATATCATGATTCCTAGTGATTATATGATTGATAAGTTATCTCAAGAAGGCTTATTAAAAACAATTGATTATAGTCTCTTAACAAATCTAGAAGCAGTTCATTTCTTTGATGATGTTATGAATCTCTATGAAGATGAAACGTTTGGAAGTTATCTTGTACCTTACTTCTTTGGAACAGTTGGGATTATGTATAATACCACTAATCCTCTCGTTCAAGCGGCGATTGAAGCGGAAGAAAATGCTTTTTGTGCTTTGTTTGATGAAGATAGTGACTTTAGAATCGGTTTATATGATTCGCCAAGAGATACTGTTGGTGCAGCTTTGATGTGTTTAGGTTATAGTGTAAACAGTAATGATGATACCGAACTAGCTGAAGCGCAAACAATAATCGAAGCAGTTCTTGGTAGATCCCAACAACTTACTCGTTTTGGTCAAGACGATTTAAAAGGTGATGTAGCTAGAGGTAATTTAGATATGGCATTAGTTTATTCAGGTGATTATTTCGAAATGGTTTTTGAATATGAAGAAGAGGAAGTTGATATTGAATTTGACTATATTGCTCCAACGCATACAAATATTTGGATTGATGCTTTTGTCATTCCTGAAGTTAGTCAAAACAGTGATTTAGCTCATAAGTTTATCAATTTCTTTTTAGATAAAGATGTTGCAGTAGCGAACGCTGATTGGGTAGGTTACGCTCCGGTAATTGAAGAAGTATATGACACCTTAGTAAATGATTATGGTTATGATTATGACCATTATTATCCGCAACCTACAGGTTCAACAAGAGAGGTATATATTTATATCGGCGAGACTCACGCTGAAAAACTTAATACGATTTTAAACGCTGTAAAGAGTTAATAAAGTATAAAAACATCTGTTGATTTGACAGATGTTTTTTTTGAGAAAATTAGTGATTCTTATAGGAAAAATCAATCCATTTATGTTAAAATAAGATAATTTGAGAAAGAAGAGATGATTATGAAACTAGAAGAAATTCAATTAACCCATGATTTAGTGTATCAATGTTTCTTTATGAAGGTTTATGAGGATGATGTTCGTTTGCCGAACAATATGACTAGCAAACGAATTTATATAATGCATAACTCAGCTGCAGCGGTATTACCGATAACAAAAGAGGGTAAGATTATTCTTGTTAAGCAATATCGCTACCCAATTAGACAGGTTTCGGTTGAAATACCTGCTGGGAAAAAAGATTTTCTTGAAGAAAAAGGGTTGGATTGTGCTAAAAGAGAATTGGAAGAAGAAACGGGATATATATCAAATGATATTACTCTTTTAACGACGATTAATAGTTGTGTTGGCTATAGCAATGAAACGATTGATTTATTCATCGCTAATGATTGTTTTAAAGTATTAAATCCCTTAAAAGGCGATGATGATGAGTTCGTTGAAGTACTCGAAGTAACGAAAGAAGAGGCGAAATCAATGTTGCTAGAAGGTGCTATTCAAGATGCTAAAACCATTATTGCTTTACAATGGTTTTTCTTGAATTTAGAGAATTCTTCTTTCTTTGAGAAAAGAGAATTGTGATGAGTAAAACTAATTTAGTCTTATTATGGATTTTAGCTTTTCTTGGTTTTGTTTTTGATTTATTGTCTGGTTCAAACACTTTTGTTCGTTATGGGTTTATTGCGTTCAATCTTTTATTTTTGCTAGCAGTGGGAATTCAATGCTTTTTTAAGAAAAGTAAAATGATTAAACTCACTCTAATAAGCATCTCATTTTTAAGTCTTCTATCATCAGTGGCAATTCTTATTATAGGACTTATTTTTAAGATGGAATCTTTTGGATTAGGGATTATTGTTTATGGCCTTTTTACCTTGGCATTTGCTTCTGGTTTAACAACATTATTGTTTGTCCTAGTGAAACCAATTATTATACATAAAGAAAATATTGGAAGAAGAGATCTGATTGTTTTCTTTTATGTTTTAGTGTTTTTACTAACACATCTTTTAGTTGTTCCAAATAATACAGAAGTACCTAAGCTTACTTATCTAATATCAATACTTGTAGTTTGTTTCTTACTCATTGTTTTGGAGGTTCTATCTTATAAATTCTTTAAGTTACCTAACCAATATTTTTTATCAATTACAATTTTTATATTGATAATTGTTAGTAATTTAAGTTTTTTGATTCAGGTGATTTTTCTTTGGCCTTTACAGATTTATGTGATTGTTCATTTAGCGATTACTATTTTTAGTTCACCTGAGATTAAAGATATTTTATACAAACAAAATAGTAAATTAGGGGTTTGATATTCATGAAAATCGATAAATATTTAAAGCAATTAAAAGGTGGCGTAATTTATCTTCAAGATAATCTTTTTGAACTATCTCAGTGTACTGGTTACCGTGATTTAGCGAATGAAATATTAATAGATAATTCAACTAGTTTTCCAACGGCTTCAGCTGGAAAGTTTTTCGTGGCAGTTGGTATTATGAAATTAATTGAAGATGGAAAACTACAGTTATCAACTACATTGGGTGAAGTATTGTCATTCAAGTTAAATTCGATTGATAAGGAAGTAACAGTTAAACAATTATTAACTCATACTTCAGGAGTACCTAATTATTTTCCTGAGGATGAGATGGAAGATTATAGTGATTTATGGAAAGATTACCCAAATTATAAGATTCGTACCTCAAAAGATCTATTGCCTCTTTTTATTGATAAACCTATGGAATTTTCTAAAGGGGAACGTTTTTCATATAATGACAGTGGATTTGTTTTATTGGGCTTAATTATTGAAGAAATAACTGGGATGTTGTTTGATGAATATTTAACCGAAACTATTTTTAAGCCACTTAGGATGAATTACACTGGTTATTATGTTTTAGATCGATTACCAAAAAACTGTGCTAATGCATATATCTATGATTTTAAAGAAAAGCAGTACTATACAAATATTTATAGTGTAGATGTTAAAGGCACGGGAGCAGGTGGCGCATTTACTAACGCTTTGGATATAAAACTTTTTTGGGAAGGTTTATTTCATCATACAATTATTTCTGAAGCTAGTTTAAAACAAATGCTGATAAGACATGTTACTTTAGATGGTTATGGTTATGGACTTGGAGTATGGTTAGATGATTTAGGTAATCCATATTTTGTTGGTGAAGATCCAGGAGTTACTTTTATCAGTTGGTATAATCTCCGTAAGCCACAGATCATCACAATAATCAGTAATTACCGTGATGATGTTTTTCGTGTTTTCCGTCAGTTGAAACAGGTGTTATTGGAAGGTTAATTATGAAATTAGTAAATATCTATCAAGGATTAAGTTCTAGGATTAAGTTCAATTTAAGCAAATCAAAACAATTACAAATGTGGCTTGATTATATGAATGATTACCCAGAAATTCGAGATCAATGTATAAGCGATTATGAAAGTGAAGGAATGGATTGGCAAAAGATCGCTTTGGAGAGAGTCTTTGGTTTTAATCATGATTTTCACTTAAGGATGAACAAAGTATCTGATTTATTAAACCAGATTTATCAAAGTCTAGAAATGAAACTATACGTTTTTGATAAGAAGACAGATGATGATACTTATATGATTATTTATCATGGGTTGGGTAATGCAGCTGGAAGATTGGAACCATATCAAGGTAAAAACGCAATGATGTTTGGTGTAGAAAAGATTGTTGAGTTGAACTGGGATAATCACAATAAATTAGAAGACCTTGTCGCTCATGAATATGCACATTTAGTGCATCAGGAACTAAGAGGAGAAAGTTTAGAACCTTTTCAAGACTTCTTCAAGAAGAATATCTTTCGATTGTATACGGAAGGATTGGCAACTTATTGTGAAAGTTTTTGTAATGGAAGAGAAAAGTCGGAAAAATCTTGGTATGAATCGGCTACTTTAGTAAAAAGCCAACTGAAGAGTGAGTTTTTAGACAGGCTTAATCGTCAAGATAAAACCTGTAATGACTTTTTTGGCGATTGGTATCCTGTTATGGGTATAACAGAAGCAGGATACTTTCTTGGTTATGAATTGATTAAGCAGATTACTAGTGATTATCAGATTTCAGATATTATGAAATTCACATATGATGAAATAGAAAAGTTATTTCTTGATTATCTCCAGGAAAGCTAAGCAAAGGATGAAGGTAGATAATATGGGATACACGATTTGGAACCCTTGGAAGGGATGCGTTAAATACAGTTTAGGATGTTTGAATTGTTATATTCATTTGGGTCAGAAAAAAAGGGGAGAAGTAGAGTTACCAATTACTTTGACTAACGATTTCAATAAACCAGTCAAAAGAGATAAATTAGGTAATTATGTCATAAAACCGAATACTTTAGTTTATACATGTTTTAGTAGCGATTTTCTATTAGAAGACATGGATCAATACCGAAAAGAACTATGGGGTATGATTAAGGAACGTTCTGATTTAAAGTTCTTGTTTTTAACAAAGAGAATTGAACGATTAGGTTTGAACTTGCCGGATGATTGGAATGAGGGTTATGATCATGTGATTATTGGTGTTTCTATTGAGAATCAAGAAACTTTAGAAAAAAGGATACCAATATTTAAATCTTTGAAAATCAAACATCGAATTATTACATGTCAACCTTTGATTGAAGAAATAGATTTAAGTAAGTATTTGGATAGTGATATTGAAGAAGTCGTTGTTGGTGGTGAAGCAGCTGCATATGCAGTAGCGAGACCTTTAAACTATGATTGGGTTCTAAAGATTCGGAATGCCTGCGTTGAAAAAGAAGTTAACTTCACTTTTAGGCAAGCTGGATCAGTATTTATTAAAGATAGTATGGTCTATAAAATTCCTTGGAAGAAACTGTCTTTTCAAGCAAAAGAGGCAGGAATAAATTATAATAATGAGATTTTAGAAAAGATTTGAGAATTGATTTAATCCTCTTTTTTCTTTTTCTTAATAAGAATTGGAATAAAACAGCGAATAATTTGCCTATTTTTGGCAATGTAGCCGTTTTCATTACACAAAATACTTTTTTTTGATTTTATATTTAACGAATTGTGATACAATTTTCATAAAAATTTTTTTAAGAGGAGATTGGTTATGAAAACGTTAGAGAAGAAATATGGCTTTTATACAGCCGTTTCCATGGTTGTGGGTATCGTAATTGGTTCTGGTGTCTTTAAGAGTGCTGGAGATGTATTAGCACTAGCTGGAGGAGATTTATTTACCTCTATTCTAGCTTGGCTAATTGGGGGTGCTATTATGGTTGTCAGTGCATATACTTTTAGCTTAGTGGCTGTTAGAGTTGAGAAGAATTCTGGTATTGTAGATTATATTGAGACTGCACTGGGTGAAAAAGCAGGATATATCATTGCGTGGTTTATGAATTTTGTTTATTATCCAACTTTAATTGGAATTTTAGCTTGGTTAGCGGGTTCAATATCTGTTACCTTGTTTGGCATATCGGCAGCCTATATGACTTGGGTTCTTGCTTTAGTTTATTTATTAGGTACCTATGCTCTTAGCATCGTATCACCAATCTTAGCGGGTAAATGGCAAGTAAGTGCAACTGTAGTGAAATTAGTACCTCTGGCTTTAATAGCTCTTGTTGGATTAGTTGTAGGTTTGGTTAATGGTACTACAATTGATAACTTTGTTCAAAATGCAAGTAATGTTACTGGTGGTTCTCTAGCTAAAGCAGTGGCTGTAACGGTGTTTGCTTATGAAGGGTGGATTATTGCAACTTCAATTAATGCTGAATTAAAAGATGCTAAAAAGACTTTACCTAAAGCTTTAATATTAGGTACTTTGATTGTTGTGGCAGCTTATATTCTATTCTTTTTAGGATTATCTGGGGTTTTGACAAATAATGAAGCAGTAAATCTAGGTGGAAGTTTAGATACGACTGTTTTAGCTGCTAAAAGATTGTTTGGAGATTTCTTTGGTAGTGCAGTCGTTGTTTTAGTTTTAGTCTCAGTTTTAGGAACCTTAAATGGTTTAGTTATGGGCGGATTTAGAGGAATGTTTGCAATTAGTGTTCGAAATAAAGGGCCAAAACCTGAAGTTTTCAAAAAACTATCAAAGGCAGATTCAACTATCAATTCGGGTTTGTTAAGTTTAGCTTTTACCCTATTCTGGGGTCTTTTATGGTTTGGTAATTTTGAAGGTTGGTGGAACGGATTTATGGATACATCGATTTTACCGATTGTTTTCTTATATGCTAGTTATATTATCGTTTATGTATTCATTATAAGAAAACTAGAGGACTTAAGTTTTGTTAATCGTTATGTCCTACCAGTAATCGCATCTTTAGGAGCTTTATACTTAGTATATGGTGCTTTCACATCCGATCCTAAAATGTTCTTGTTCTTTTCTTTGATTGTACTAACCTTCTTAGGGGTTGGGATCTTATTATATGAAAAGAAGAAAGTAAAAGCCTAATAAAGATTGAAATCTTTTTGTGAAATATAGCTGATTTTTAGTATGAAAGCTGATTTATATGGTTTCAAGCGATATAATATTGATATTTAGTTAAAATTTCGTAATTTTATTAACAAATACCTTGCATTTTTTCTAAAATAGTGTATTATTTATATGGCATTATAAATGTGAAATGAAATTTAGATAACAGTAGTTACCTCAATTATTATGGAACAATTTGTAAAAAGTCAAAAAAAGAAAAAAACGGAGGTAACACAAAATGACTGGTAAAGTAAAATGGTTTAACGCAGAAAAAGGATTCGGGTTTATCACAACTGAAGATGGAAAAGATGTATTTGCACATTTTTCTCAAATTCAAAAAGATGGATTTAAATCTTTAGAAGAAGGCGAAGCAGTAAGCTTTGACATTACAGAAGGACAAAAAGGTCCTCAAGCTTCAAACATCGTTAGCTTATAATTTCAATAACATTGAATAATTAAAAAAACGAGAAGAACCATATTAGATTGAATCTGATATGGTTTTTTATTTGAAAAAAGGCAATCACTTGGATTGCCTTTTTGTGTTATTATGAGAATTTATCATAGAAAACATTTTTTGAGTTAATCTTATGTTTATTTAAAACATTTATACAAGCGTTTATCATACCTGGGGACCCACATAGATACGCTTCTGCATCACTTAAATCATCAGTAAAGCGATCAACAACATCCGTTATCAAACCAACTTCACCTTCCCAGTTATCTTCAGGAAGTGGATCTGAAAGAGCAGGTATGTATTGAAAATTAGGAAATTCTTTTGATAACTCGACAAATTCTTCAGTGTAATAAAGATCTTTTTTAGATCGAGCACCAAAGAAGTACTTCACCTTTCTAGGCATCCCTTTATCTTTTAGATAATGAAGGATTGATCGAATAGGGGCTTTACCTGAACCTCCAGCTATACAGATCATATCTCGATTAGAATCTTCTTGAAGATAAAAATCACCATAAGGACCAGTTACTATAACTTTATCGCCAACCTCAAGGGCTCTATGGACATATGTAGTTGCTTTTCCCTTAGGTACCATTCGAATGATTAATTCTATTTGGTGAGTAATCTTAGGATTAGATGCAATGGAATAAGCACGTATTATATCAATTCCTGGTACTTTTAACTGTGCATATTGGCCAGGTTTAAATGACATAGTATCAGGTTCAAGAAATTTAAATTGTACGAGCTTAATATCATAAGTCAAGTCTTCGATATTGATTACTTCTGAAGTATATTCTTTCGCAAATAACATGGATTCAGGAAGTGATATTTTAATATCATCTTGTACTTTAACTTGGCACGATAATCTAACATTATTCTTTTTTTCTATATCAGAAAGAAAAGGTTCCTCCATAGGTTTGACATCTCCACCGCCTTCGGTTACTGTTACTTTACAGAAACCACAGGTAGCTTTACCTCCACAAGCAGAAGGTACAAATATTTTGTTTTGCGATAAGAGATTGAGTAAAGTCTCTTCACCCTTTACTGGTATTTCTTTTTTACCATTGATCGTAATAGTTTTTTCTTTATTTCCACCAAGGAGAACTGTTGCGCCTATTAGTAAGAATGTAATAACTAAGAGGATACCGATAATTATGATAGGGATGTAAAAATTAACTTCTAAAAACAAGAGATTATATTTCATCTAAGCCCTCCTAAAATATTGATAAGCCAGTAAAGCCGATAAAAGCTAGTGAAAGGATTCCGAGAATAATAAAAACTATTCCCTTTCCTACTAAACCTTTTGGCAAATTACTGTTCTTAGCTATTTTTTGTCTAATTCCTGCTAATAATACAATTGCGACCATCCAACCTAAAGCCGACCCGAATGAGAAAGCTGCAGTTTCTGCGAATGAGTACTCACGATTCACAAAGAATAGTGAGACAGCTAAAACCACACAGTTCACAGTTATCAAAGGTAAGAATATCCCGAAACTATTATAAAGTTTAGGCATAAACTTAGCGAGAAACATTTCTAAGAACTGAACAGTAGCAGCAATAGTGATAATGAAGACTAGTAAAGAAAGTTGGGTCGTTCCAGTGCTTTTCAGTAAAGCGTAGATTGGCCAGTTGATTATACCGGTTAAAGTAACAACAAAAACCACAGCGATCCCCATACCTTTGGCATTCTTAACATTTGTTGAGATTGCGATCAAAGGACACATACCAAGGATATATATCAAAGCAATGTTTTGATTTGTTAATGAAGAAATCATTATTTCAATTAAGTTTTTCATACAATCATTCCTTTCTGTTCAAGAAGGTTAATTCGCTTTATTGTTCTCATGTTGTTGGCTCCGGTGTTTCTGAGAATTTCATCAATTCTCTAATACCCCAAATAAATAATCCTAAAACGAAGAAACCACCTGGTGCCATTGCCATCACTACCCAATTTTCCCAAGTATCTGGCATAACTTGATAATTTAGGATAGTACCAAAGGCAAGAAGTTCACGAACTAAAGCAACGCTAACAAGAACATAAGTATAACCCATCCCACTGGCAAAACCATCAACTAAAGAGTATTTAACTGGGTTTTTAACTGCAAAAGCTTCCGCTCTACCCATAACAATACAGTTTGTGATAATCAAACCAACATAAGCACCTAGAGCTTTCGCAATAATCGGGAAGAAAGCTTGTAAAAATGATTGAACAGAAATAACAAATGTTGAGATGATAACCATATAAGTCACCATTCTGACTTTTGGTGGAATGAAATTCCTAATCAAGGAGATTGTCATAGAACTAGCCATAATAACAAATGTTACACCTAAGCCCATGGCAATTGCGTTTTCAACCTTATTTGTTACTGCAAGAGCAGAACAAATACCTAAAACAGCAACGACAATAGGGTTATTTCTTGATAAACCATCTTTCGATATATTAAACCATTTTGTATATTTTAAACGAATAAGTTTCATAATATCGCCCCCTTACTGATTCTGGCTAAGCCAAGCGGCTTTAGCACTTGCATAATTGACGTTTAGGAGAGTCTCAAATCGTTTTGATGTATTTGTAGCTCCAACGATTGCATCAACTTCATAATCAGTATTAGCAGATGGATCTTTATTAATCTCAATCTGTGGTACCATTTTTTTACCAACGAAAGTACTTAGATACTGTGGTTCAGCAACCACACCACCTAATCCTGGTGTCTCTTCTTGTTGTAAAACAGAGATCTTCAATATCGTTTCAAAATCGCTCTCTAAAGTGATTATACCTTCAATAGGACCCCAAACACCATTACCGACAAAACCGTAACTGACTGCCCCTGTAGACTTGTCTACATAAAAAGTCCACTCATCAATTACTACTGTCTCAACAGAGTCATCAAAAGTTGTGTTTATGTCAGCTAGTGTATACGTTACGCTATAAGCATCTAATATAGCAGCTTTAATCTCTGCATCTTGGTTATTTTTAATTCTCTCAGCGGTTAAAGCTTCCATACCTAGTAAAACTAAAGAGGTAATCGTTCCTAATATTAAGACAAAAAGAATCATTTTAAGATTTTGTTTCATTGGGTTACCTCCTCTAACTCAGTATCAACTTGATTTTCTTTTTTCACGAACATATCATCTAAGAGCGGCGCTATTGCATTCATAATTATCACAGCAAAGATTATTCCTTCTTGGAAAGTTGCAAAGTTTCTAATTAAAAAAGTAAAGAATGCTAAACCAACTCCGTACAGGATCTTACCAAGAGGTTTTAAAGGAGCTGTCACTGGATCAGTTGCAATAAAGAAGGCCGCAAATAATAATCCCCCGACAAACAATGATAACAAAGGATTTGGAAAGTTATCTGGCGAGAAAACAAAACCAATACCAGTAAAGATAAACATCGCTATTAAATAACTTACAGGGATTCGCCAGTCAGCTATTTTTAAAACGATAAGCAAGATTCCTAAGACAAGAATTCCAATTCTAAATGTTTCACCTATAGACCCCGGTACATTACCAAATAATAAGTCTTTAAATAAATAATTGAAAGTTCCACCAGAATTTAATGAAGCTAAAGGTGTCGCTCCGGCAAAGCCATCGATACTTGGATGAATCCATTCTGCAGCAGTAATTAACGATGGGAATGATATTGTGACGAATAATACACCGACAACAGCAGGATTAAAGATATTCTTACCTAATCCACCAAAGATTGCTTTCCCGAAGAAAACGCCAAAAATAGAACCAATCGCTACAACCCACAATTCAACTCTAGGAGGCATCATCAATGCCAAAACTAAAGGAGAAACCATCCACGATTGATCAAACTCTAATTTTCTTACTTTTGCAAATAACAACTCAACAGCTACTGCTCCAACAACAGCCACAGCTGCTATAGCGAAAACATAAACTCCATATAAAAAAGCAGAAATAATTAGTAATACTAACAAGAATCCCGTAAAAATCATCAGATTTCTTTTTGTTGGTACTTCTTGTTTAACTGAAACATCATTTTGTGTCATTTAATCACCACTTTCTTTTTCAATAAACAAATAATTTTTAATGAAATGTTTTTCATAATTATATCATATAAATATCTGTAAATGTATAACACAAGATAAAAAATCCTATAATTTCACTAAATAATGCTAGGATTTGATTAATCTAAGAGCGTGAGAAAAAAGGAGAAAATCTGAAAATCTCTAATAGATAAAGAGTTCTTTATTTCATGTAACCGGTTAGATAAAACCGCTAAAAATAGGGTTTTTTATAATCAAACGTTTACATTTAACTGAAAAACGTTTTCATGTTTAATTCCGTTGACTAAAATATTTTTAGTGGTAATATTATGGTGCATAAAGAAAAGTTTTTATGCATCATAATACTTATAAGTATTTGTACTTCTATAGGTATTAAAGAGAGAAGAGGGAAAGTGTATGAATGAATTTGTATTAGCATTTTATGCAGTTGCTCAAATCAAGAAGAACATGGATGATATGTTTAGCCTTGAAACTAGCAAACCAAAAAAGACAAAGAAAACTAAGAAAACAAAGTAGTAAAACTAGAAAACTTAGTTTTTTGAGTTAGAGCGTATTTCACTTTGATTTAAGTGATTTTTATAATTTAAATATCGAAGAGTCTTCTTTTTCTTAAGAACTCTTTTTTTTACGAAAAAAATTGACTGAAAATAGATTTAGTAATACAATAAGTATAACGCTAAAAGAGAAGAGGAATTTTTTATGAAAAATCCAGTAGTTACAATATTTATGGAATCAGGAAATCAAATCAAGATTGAGTTGTATCCCCAAACCGCTCCTAATACTGTAAATAACTTTTTGACACTTGTAAAAAATAGTTTTTATAATGGAACTATCTTCCATAGGGTAATAGAAAATTTTATGATTCAGGGTGGAGATCCTCAAGGTAGTGGTATGGGTGGACCTGGTTATAGTATTAAAGGCGAGTTTATTTCTAACGGTTTTGATAATGTACTAAAACATACAAGTGGTGTTATTTCAATGGCTAGGGCTCAAGATCCAAATTCTGCAGGTTCTCAGTTCTTTATTATGCATAAAGATTCAGCGCATCTAGATGGCTTATATGCAGGTTTTGGTAAGGTTATTGAAGGATTTGATGAAGTAGACAGAATTGCAAAAGTCGCAACGGACTCTAGAGATAAACCACGTTCAACAGAAATGATTAAAGCGATGACCTATGAACTATATGATTACATCCTGGAAGAACCAGTAAAAGTTTTAGAAAGACATCGTTAACTTGATTACTATAGGACCATTTACCCTCGATGCAGGGACGATTTTAATTATTATTTTGATAATCGGTTCAATAATTGTATCCATATTTATGAATGTTTTAGATTTATATGCATATGTAGCCGCAGTGGTATTGTTTGTAATATCTTTTGCCTTTGCATTTTTTGGAAATTGGTTAATATTCCTTGTTCTATTTATTGCCGGATTAGTTTTGACGGGGATTCTACTATTCTTTCGTTTTGCTAAAAACCATTAAAATAGGTGTTGACGAAAATCGTCAACACCTTTTCATTATCTAAAGATTTTTTTGAGAAGATTTTAGAGAATACATTTGCTTTTCAGCAATATCTAGTAAATCAAAAATATCTTCTTCGGTCTTTGTTCTAATAGCAAATCCACAAGCAAATGTAACTTTCACTTCGTCGATGAAATTGGCTCTGCCATACTCAATAATTTTGTCTTGAAAAGCTTTAATTTCTGTTTCTGAAATATCATAAAATAAGATAAGGAATTCATCTCCACCAAAACGGCAGACTAATCCTTTTGGATCACAAATAGTACGAAGAATCTTTCCGACACTTACTAGTACTTCATCACCTTTTCGGTGCCCGTATTGGTCATTTACTTGTTTGAAATTATTCAAATCAATAAACATTAAACCGACATTTACAGCATTAGTCTTCATGATTCGATTGAATGAGTCATTGATGTATGAGCGATTAAGCACTTTAGTTAGTGGATCATGATGGACTAAGTATTGTAACTTTGTTTGAACGACTAGGTAATCTTCCTTTTGCTTTTGAAAATGCATTTGAATTAAAGAAACACCGAGTAGAAGTCCTACCATACCTATTATCATGTACCCCCAAGGATTGAACCAAGGATATAAGGCGACGAATGGGAACGCAAAGGTAAGAACAGAGAAGAATAACATGATAATTCCAGTTGAAATTGAAAATGAGTTCTTGATAGCGATATATTTTCTACCAATAGAAAAAAGAAAAATAGAGTAAGTCCAATAAGAAAAGACAATTCCCCACCCAATCCATTCTTGGAAAATAGCGGAAAGTAAGGTTAGAAGAATTATAATCCCTAAAGTTACATAAACATTCTGATTTATTTTCTCATTAAGAAAGATTAGACTTCCAGAATAAAAATAGTAGCTAGCAAATATTATTAGAATAAAATAAAGACCAAACAGTAATAAGTTTTCATAATAAAATCCCAAAAATAGAATCAAATAATCAAGCGCTATGATCAACCAAAAATACATATATTTTTTTAAGTATATTTTTTTATGAAATAAGTAAAGGTTGAAATTAAATAAAGCCATTATAATAGCCCCAGAAAAAAATGAGATTACAATCCATCTTATAGTTTGCATATCAAAATCAAAAGGCATCGGCATACCCCCTCGGGTTTTAGTAATATTTGATAATATTATAGCATAAATTAAGCTTTTGTTAATACTATTCCTAAAAATAAGCTATTTACGGTGTTATAAAGTAAAATTTTATAAAAAATAATATAAATATGCAATTATATATTTTATATTTCTAAAAAATATGTTATCATTTTTTCAAATGAATAACTTAAGGAGGATATTTTTGTGGTCACTAAGCGTAGACCAACTATGAAAAATGTTTTTTCCTATGCTGTAGGAGATTTGTACGGTGGTGGAGCATTTTTTATAATTGGAGCATTATTCTTGGTTTTTTTAACCGATGTTGCAAAAATCGCTCCAGCTTTGGCAGGAACGATAATTTTAGTAGGTAAAGTATGGGATGCAATAACAGATCCAACTATGGGCTATATTTCTGATAATACAAGAAGTAAGCATGGTAGAAGGAGACTATATTTTTTAATCGGTGTTATTCCTATTTTTATCTCATGGGTGTTATTATGGTCTTCATTTAATCTTAATAGCGATATAGCAAAGTTTATCTATTACCTTTTGGTATACTTGCTATTTAATACAGTCTTCACTTTGGTAATGGTACCTTATAATGCCATGCCAGCAGAGATGACATCTGAGTTCAAGGATCGTTCTAAGCTTATTACTATTAGGATGCTTTTTTCACAAGGAGGTATGTTATTAGGAGCAGTATTACCTTTAACAATAGTTAATTTCTTTTTATCAAGTCCTAGTACAGGTTATTTAGTTATGGCTACAGTCTTTGGCTTAATCTTTTCCATACCTTGGATTTTTGTGTTTAAAGGTACATATGAAGAAGAACATCAGTTCGAAGAGAAAAAAGAAATAACAGTTGGTAAAATAGCAAAGAAAATCAGCAGAGATTTCGGTTCAACTTTAAAAAATAAGTCATTAAGAGTACATACAGCTATGTATATAGCTGCTTATGTATCAATGGATATATTCAATGCGCTTTTAATATATTTTATCCGTGATTATTTAGGGAAGTATTCCAATTATCAAATGTTACTAGGTATTGTAGTAATTATTCAAATGTTGAGTCTATTTGTTGTAATGAAATTAGTTAATAAATTAGGAAACGCTATGACCTATAGGGTTCATGCATTAACATGGAGCTTCGCTATCTTTGCTTTGTTTATAATAGAACCTACTGTACCTATTTGGGTAGTTCTTTTGATCGGAGCTGTTGTAGGCTTTGGTTTAAGCGGTTGTGTAATGACACCTTACAATATGTTAGCTTTTGTTATTGATGCTGATCAAATGATTACCACTAAAAGAAGAGAAGGTATTTATGCCGGAATGATGACTTTTCTAAGAAAAATTGCTCAAGCTATTGCTTTGTTCTTAGTTGGGTTAGGTTTAGATTTAGTCGGATATCAAGAGCCAATTAACGATATTGTTCAAACGCAAAGTCAAAGCACATTATTAGGGATTAGATTGATGTTTTTCATTGGGCCAGTAGTTTTACTAGTAATAGGGATTGTTTTTTCTTATTTATACAAAATATCTCCTAAGAATCATGTTATTTTAATGGCTGAGATTGAAAGACTTAAACAAGGAGAAAGCAAGAACTCTGTTTCAGATGAGAGTAAAGAAGTGGTAGAAAGTATCACAGGAATTGCTTATGAAAATCTTTGGGTAGAAGAGATTTAAGATGAAACTTTTAGAAGTATCAGGAGGTTTTGAACTTTCTTTTGAGGGAAAAACACTCATGAAACATACATCACTTTCCCCTGCTATTTTTACTGGTAAAGATGAGATTGATATTAGAATGAAAAATGGCGATTTTAAGTTTGTTGATCGTACAGTTTTCTTGCCTGCAGAATTTAAAACTATAGAAAATAATACTATTAAATTTATTGATTTTCAAATAAGTTGTGAACGAGACAAGAATGGAAGGCTAGTTTTAGCTTTTAATAATTTGAAACAAGCTATAAGATTAAATTTTAATGCTCAACAGGATGAAAGAATCTTCGGTATGGGAGAACATTTTACCGAACTAGACTTACGTGGTAAAACCGTAAAAAACTGGGTAGAAGAACATATAACAAGAAAGCAAATTTATAGCAAAATACTGAGATCAGCTTTGCATCTTAAAATGAAGAAATGGCGATTTGAAGATTATCGAACTTATTTTATTATGCCAACTTTCATATCATCGGATAATTACTTTTTATCCGCTGATACAGACGGTTTTGCAAATTGTGATTTTACAAAACCAAATTATCATTCGTTGTCCTTTTACTCCGAATTAAAGCAAGTTACTTTTAGCAAAAAATCATCTATTTTAGAGGTAGCAGCAGATCTGTGCAATTTCAAAGGCAAAATGCCAAAATTACCGGAATGGATTTATGACGGGATGATTTTTGCTGTCCAAGGTGGCACAGAAACTATTAATGAAAAAATAAAGACACTAAAAAAAGCTGATGTAGCAGTAAATGGAATTTGGTCACAAGACTGGTGTGGAGAGCTTTTTACCTTTTTTGGAAAACAAGTTTTTTGGAACTGGGAAGTAGATAAAGAACTATATCCTAGTCTTCAAGAAAACATCGATTCATGGGATAAACAAGGTATAAAATTTCTAACTTATATTAATCCATATCTGAATGAATTTGGGAAGTTATTCAAAGAAGCTAAAGAACTTGGATATTTAGTGGAAAGCCCAGAAGGTGGACCTTTTCTAACAAAAGCAACATCATTTAATTTCGGAATTATTGATTTAACAAATAAGAAAGCTTATGATTGGTTTAAGCAGTTGATAAATACGAACTATCTACAGTTAGGCATCAAAGGATGGATGGCAGATTTTGGTGAATATTTACCAAGTGATTGCATATTGAAAAACGGTTTAGCTAAAGATTACCATAATATTTGGCCAGATCTTTGGGTACAATTGAACCGAGAAGTTTTGGAAGAAACAAACATGATTTCTCAAGCGGTTTTCTTTAACCGAGCAGGATATAAGGATAATACTAAGTATACAACCCTAATTTGGAATGGAGATCAACATGTTGATTTTTCCAATGATTTCGGAATGGCTTCAGCCTTAAGAGCTTCATTATCACTTTCTTTGAGTGGTGTCGGTTTTTCCCATTCTGATGTTGGCGGATATACTACAGTTCCTTATATCAGTAGGACTAAAGAACTATATATTAGATGGCTAGAAATGTGTACTTTTACACCAGTAATGCGGTCTCATGAAGGGAATAAACCTTGTAAGAATATACAGTTTGATTATGATTTTGAAACCTTAAATCTAACTGCTAAACTTACTACTATTCATAAGAAATTAAAACCATATTTTCAAGCTGTAGAAGAACAATATCACAGCAAAGGATATCCAATGATTAGACCATTATTTTTCCATTATAATCTTTATACAGATGCAGCCTTCCTTTTGGGGGAAGACTTGTTGGTATTCCCTGTTCTTAAAAAAGGTTGTTCTGAGATGAGGATAGAACTACCTTCTAGTGAATGGATTCATTTATTTTCAGGTAAGCCATATGATAAAGGTATTCACCAAATCAAGTGCCCTTTCGGAGAACCTGCAGTATTTTACAAGAAAGAGTCTGCATTTTCCAACATCTTTAGTTCAATTTAAAAGAAAAAACAGTTCGGATTTCGAACTGTTTTATTTTAGTATTCCAGGAAAATAATCGTTCATCTCTTCCTTATTAATTAAAGCTTGAAAATAATAACTAGAGACAGTATGACTTTGACCAAAGTCAATTAATCGATGATATTTATCATATATTTGGTTGGTAGATTGAATGCTTGCAGCATTTTTTCTTTCATTCAAAATTTTAGCGATAAAAGCCGGAAGATTAACAGACTTAATCGTTCTTTTTGATACTTGGGCTTTTAAACCGTAGTGCTCATTTATATAGGCATCTAGTGGTTCAAATCCTTGAAAATCATCATCAATATTCTTAAATATATATAAAGGTAAATAGTTTTCTAGTAGCATGATTGGTTGATTATCTCCTAAGTATAAACGGTTTATATAAAAATACCGGTTATCCTCTTCCAGATTAAAACCCATTTCTTTGATTTTGTCATTTGATAGTTTAACCACCTTCTTTTCAATACACTTAATTGAAGGGGTTAATCCTAAAGCGATAATTGCATCATATACAGCAACATTTCGATCAAAGAAGTAATTCGTTAACTCGAAATATGTAACGATAAAATCAAGTTCACCTTCTTTTTTGAGATACCTTTCATCAGCGAGATTATCATAGGCAATCATTACATATTTTTCTTCGATATTTAAGTGATCTGCTAATTCTTTTGTTCTTGGTAGTTTTGTTTGATAATAAAAGGTTTGGTCTAAGATTAATGATTTGATATTTTCTTTAAGTTGATTCCCATAATCAATTCTTGACCGTCTATCGATAGTGATTAAGTCTAATAAATTAGATTGCATGAACAATCACCTCGAATTCTGAGAACTCTCCCGGAAAATAACTACAAACATAACCGATAATTCTGTCTTCATTATCAACTATCAATGTTCTAACAAAACAAATCGCGTCATCAGGTTCAATGTTTAATAGTAAAGCTTCAGCTGAAGAAGCATTTATTGCACTATAAGTGCTATGGAAATGTTTTATTTTATAACCATTGACTCTTTCGATAAAATCGAAAATTCCTTTATACTGTTCATGAATATTGCGAAAATTGGAGAAGTATTTTTTTGGAAAAAATACTTTTTCCAACATCACTGGATTGTTTTGTTTTTTAATTACGGAATCTACTTGATAACATCTTTCACCAATTTTTAGTTTTAATGCTCGATAAGTACTATAATCCTTAGTTAATTTATTTAAAAGAATTACTTTATAAGTGTAGTCATTTGAATTGTGATTAGGGACTTCAAGTTCATAGAAAGCATGTAATGCTGTTTTATAGGTTTTTCTGTTTGTTACAAAGGTACCCTTACCCTTGATTCTTTTGATTAAACCTTCTTGGATTAATTTTTCATAGGCCATTTTTACAGCAGTGTTACTAATCTGATATGTCTCGCATATTTCTTTTTCAGTTGGTAAACGATCATTAAATTTTAGTAGACCCTGGTCAATAGCTTCAGATATTGATGAAGCTATTTGTTTATATATTGAAGTGGTCACTAATTTATTGATATGAATATAATCCATATTTTACCTCCTAAAACGAATTTGACTTAATTATATACCATATTTAAGAAAAAGACAATAAAACTAAAATGAAGAAGTTATAAAATATGTTTTCTTAAGTTTATTTTTTTGACACATTTAATTGTTCTAAGAATTTTCCGACTAGCCTTGGTCTTTCTGCAACTAAAGCACCAGCCCCGGTTAGAGCTTTGATTTTATCTTCCACAGATCCTTTACCTCCAGAGATAATTGCTCCAGCATGCCCCATTTTTTGACCTTTAGGAGCAGTTCTTCCTCCTAGGAAGGCAACAAGAGGTTTTGTTAGGATTCCTGAGTTTATTGCTTCAGCTACTTCCTCTTCCATAGTACCACCGAGTTCACCAATAATAACAATCGCTTCGGTTTCTGGGTCGTTTTCATAAAGAGGTAAAAATTCTGCAAATCTTGTACCTGGTACAGGATCACCACCAACACCTATTAGGGTAGAAACACCATAACCAGCTTCAACAATCATGGCGGTTACTTCATTGGTTAAAGAACCACTTCTAGTCATAACACCGATATTACCTTTTTTATAAACCCTTTTAATCCAATGAGGGAAACTTCCCATCATTGCTAGTTCAGGTGAAATAACGCCAGAAGTATTTCCGCCTACCACCATAGCTCCGTGTTCTTTAGCAGCTTGTCTAATCAGTACTGTTTCATGTAGGGGTATACCATCCGCAATAGTAACGATTTTCTTTATTCCTGCATCTAATGCTTCCATAACTGCATCTTTTGTAAGCTTTGGTGGAACAAACAACATTGAAGCATCAATTTCGTGAAAATTCAAAGCTTCTTGAAGTGAGTTATAAACAGGCAACCCTTCAACTTCTTGGCCTGATTTTCCAGGGGTTACACCACAGACAACATTAGTACCTAAGTCAATCATATGTTTTGTCCAGAAGCTTCCTTCTTTTCCTGTAATTCCTTGGACGCAAACTTTTGTTTTTTGATCAATAAAAATACTCATTATTTGCCTCCTTTAGCGATGTTGACAGCTTTTCTTACAGCAATTTCAGTATCAAAAATTGGTTCTAAACCAGCAGATTTTAAGATTTCTATTGCTTCTACCTCATTGGTACCTCTGATACAAGTAACGATTGGTCGGTCTGGTTTAAGGCGGTTAATTGCATCAACAATTCCTTCCGCCATAACATCGGCTCTAGCTATGGTTCCAAAGGTCACGATTAAAATAACTTTAGAAGGAACTTTTAGGCATATTTCCATAGCTTTAACAGCTTTTTTATAGTTTGGACCGCCAAACTCAAGATAATTCGCAATAGTACCACCCTCATAATGAATTAAATCATAAACAGTAGTGGTAAGGCCAGCACCGGCACACATTAATCCAATATCTCCATCAAACTGGATAAAAGGAATTCCTTCCTGAGCAGCTTCATATTCTGCTTCAGTAGTATAATCATTTTCAGCTTTTTCAAAGCTTGTTTGTCTAAACATAGAATTATCATCAATCATTAGTTTTCCATCACCAGCAATCACCTCTTGGTCTTTTGAGATGAACAAAGGATTAATTTCGATTAATTCAGCATCATATTTACGAAACAAATCGTAAAGGTTTAAGAAAATTTTTATTAATTGTTTTGTGATTTCTTTTGATTGATTTAATGAGTATGCAATTCTTGAGGCTTGAAAAGGCATTAAACCATAACGAAGATCTATCGGTTCTTTAATAATCTTCTCTGGATTCGTAACAGCTAAGGTTTCGATGTCAACTCCACCTTCTTGACTAACAATTAATAAACCTGTTGCTAGGGCAGGGTCAACTGTTATTGAAACATAGATTTCTTTATCAATATCAACTGCTTCTTCAATTAGTATCTTTTTGATTTTTGGGGTATGATTGAAAAGTCTTTGTACTTCAGAAAAGGCTTGTTCTTTTGTTTTGACAAAAACAACTAAACCAGCTTTTCCACGACCACCACTTAAAACCTGTGATTTGATAACACAAGGTAACTTAACTTCAGATAAAGCAAAATCTAATTCTGTTACTTCCGAAATCAAAATACTTTTTGGGACTTTTATGTTAGCTTCTTTAAAAACATCTTTTGCTTGATATTCAAATAGTTTCATAGATGTCTCCTAATGTTTCTTAAGGTATTGACCAAAAATTTCTTCATCAGTTGGTCTTGTTGGTTCAAGATACTCACTTAACCAGGTTACATTTAAGAAATGCTTATAATTGATGTTTTCAGTAGTAATATTACCACCCCAAGTTCCACAACCTAAAGAAACAGTAGAAGGCATTCCATTAAAGAAAGCACCTCCGTTAGCTGCAGCTTGTGGTTGGTTAACCATAATTCTACTAGATTTCATATTCAACCCTAAATGGTTAATATATTCTTGATTAGAAGTATGGATACCACATGAATGGCCTGTACCATAATTATCTGTTAGTCTTTCAAGGATAAGATAGCCTTCTAAAAAATCCTGATATTTAAAAATAGTTAAAACTGGTGAAAGCTTTTCTTGAGAGAAAAAGTCTTCTTCGATATTTTTTGAACCTTCTACTAACAATACTTTTGTGTTTTCCGGTATAGTTAAACCAGCATCTTTAGCTATTTTCTCTGCTGATTGAGCGACAATCTTTGGATTGATGGAACGATAACCTTTCGCGTTAACTGGCCACATATATTGACCTAATTGATCTCTTTCATCTGATTGAACTAAATAACTACCAAGATGGACTAGTTCCTGTACTAATTTCTCGTATAAAGATTCATGGATAATAATTGAATTTTCACTTGAACAAGATGTAGCATAATCAAACGATTTGCTAGAAAATATCTTTTTTGCTGCATCCATATAATCAGCATCTTCTGCAACTATTTGTACAGAGTTTCCTGGCCCTACACCATAAGCTGGTGTCCCAGATGAATACGCTGCTTTTACCATAGCTCCACCACCGGTAGCTAAGACAACATCCACTTGTTTCATTAGTTCATTCGTCAAATCGATTGATGGCTCTTCAATGATTTGAATTAAATCTACAGGCGCACCAACTTTTTTAAGTCCTGATCTCATAAAATCAACAGCCATCTTTGAAGCAATTTTTGCGCGAGGATGAGGAGCGAAGATACATGCGTTTCTTCCTTTTAAAATAGTAACTGCATTAGATGCAGGAGTAGCAGTTGGGTTTGTAACTGGGGTTAAAGCCCCAACAACACCAACTGGTTTTGCATATTTTTTTATTTTTTTAACTTCGTCAACTTCGATTAAACCGACTGATTTTGCGCCTACAATATCTTTTATGACACCTAATACTTTATTCTTGTGTTTTAGAATTTTGTCTTGGACATTACCCATCCGTGTTTCTTCAACAGCTTGATTTGCTAAAAGTTTGATGTTTTCATCATTGTATACTTCCCAACCGATAGCAATGCAAACTTCGTCAATTTGTTCTTGAGTATAATTAGCAACTAAGCTTTGTGCAGCTCTAGCTTTTTCTATATATTTTGCGATTATTTGTTTACTTTCTTCCATAATTTCCTCCTTGTTTAACCTAAATATCCTAGGGCTAAAACTAATCCTAGGAAAATAGCTATAAATAATAGTGATGCAAATGCTACGATAAATAGATTTTTAAATAATACTTTTTTGTCGATGGACTCTGGTGAACTAGCCATAGCTAAAGCTCCCATTGTTGAAAATGGACTCATAGTAACTATATGTGAAGCAACAGCTATCGTTATGGTTAATGCAACGGGAGAAACAACTTGTCCCAGTTCATTAGATAAACTTACTGTTGTAGGAATTAAGGTTGGCATTACAACTCCAACTGCAGAACTAAAAATGGACATAACACCCGATAAAATAGCCATAATTGGGATAGCAGTGGTTTTATTCATTAAACTAGCTAGGAAGTTTGTTAATAAAGTTACTCCACCCAATTCATTAATTACACTGATTAAAACAGCAGTACCACAAATCAAGAGAATTGTTGACCAAGGGACATGTTTAATCGCCTCGTCTTGACTTGCTACATTTAAGATTAAGAGAAGTGCAGATAAGGCAAAGGCAGCGAATCCAACATTGACCTCACCAACAATAACCCAAATAACTAAAACTAAAATAGAAGAAAGGGTGATGATTTGGTTTTTATCAAATTTAGATGCTTTCGATATTTCTATCCGTTCACCACGGTATTTTAATCCACCTAAAAACAAGAAAACCAACCCAGAGAAAATTGTCATTGATATGACATTCATAATATAGATTTTAAAATTCAAATCACCAACACCATGTGTTTGGGCTAATTCTAAAGCAACAATTCCATTAGGAGCTAGAGGTGATAATCCCCCAGCGATGGAACCTAATATAATTAGAACGCTCATCATTAAGACGGATATTTTAGTTTTATAGGCAATGACTAAACCAATTGGTAATAACAACGCACTTGTTGAGATGTTTCCAGGACCAACAGAAGCGATTATAACCGATAGGAAATAAAAAATGATTGGGATTAAGACTTTTCTACCCTTGCTTTGATAAATGATCGTTTTTGAAATCTTTTCTAATGTACCGTTTAGCTTAGCGATGCTAAATAATAAAGTTATTCCAAAAGTAGTAAAGAATAGTTTTATTGGCCAATAACTGATGATGGTATTAATAGGAATACCTCCTATATAATAACCAATAATCAAAGAAAAGAATAAGGCGATTAATCCGACATTAATGTTCTTCCAAAAACCAATTATTATTGCTAAAACCAAAGAGAGTAAAGAGATGATAGCTATCATAGTAATTCTCCTTTGGTTGTTTTATTTGTGAAAACTATTTACTTCAATTTCTCTGACTTTAATTTTTGCTTTTTCTAAATTTCTTGCACGCCAATCCTCAAGGTTTTGCGTAAATTCAGTGTTTAAGAAGGCTTTTGCCATTTCTACACCCATGATTGGCGCAATAATCCAACCGCCCATACATAAAATATTTGCATCATTGATAGCTCTTGCTTTTTCAGCAGCATAAACAGATTCGCAAGCCGCGCCATAAATACCTTCATGTTTGTTAGCGACAATAGACATTCCCATTCCTGTTCCACAAATCAAAATTCCTTTTGGGAATTCTTTATTTTGAATAAGTTTAGCACCTTTTTCAGCTACTTCGAAAAAAGGAAATGCTTTTTCTACATCTGTTGTGCCAATATCTGTAACATCAAATTCATTTTCTAGTAAATAAGCTTTAACAGCTTCTTTTAATTCAAAACCAGATTTGTCTGATCCAATAAATATTTTTTTCATATCAAGCTCCTATCTATTATTTTTTCGGTTTACTGCTTTTATAGCAGCTTCTGCGATGTTTTTGGCTTTTAGTTCGAATTTTTCCATCAAGAAATCAGCTTTTCCAACTTCACCGAAATGATCTTTTGTGCCGATTCTTTCTAAAATTGTTGGATAATTTTCACTCAGTACTTCAGCAACAGCACTTCCTAAACCATTAATGATGTTATGGTTTTCTGCAGTAACGATAGCGTTGGTTTTTTTGGCGGCTTCGATAATTGCTTCTTTATCAATAGGTTTAACTGAGTGAATATTGATGACACTAGCAGATATACCACTTTTAGCAAGAAGTTCTCTGGCATCTAGAGCTTCTTGTACCATAATTCCAGTTGCAATGATGGTTACATCAATTCCTGTCTTAATGGTTGTTGCTTTACCTAGTGTGAACTCTTGATTTGCTTCAAATATTGGTGAAAAAGATTTTCTTAATAATCTAATATAAACTGGGCCATTGTGTTCAGCTATTTGTGGGAACAAGGCTGCAAGTTGGACACCATCTACTGGTTCAACTATTGTCATTGTTGGAATGTTTCTCATTATACCAACATCCTCTAATGACATATGTGTACCACCATTTAATTCTGCCATAACTCCAGGGTCTGAACCCACCATTTTAACATTTAATTGTGAATAAGCTACTGACAATGTTACTTGGTCAAAAACTCTTCTTGTAGCAAAAGGAGTAAACGTGTGAGTGAAAGGTAGTTTACCCATATTTGCTAAGCCGGCAGCCACACCAATCATATTAGCTTCAGCTACACCGACATTAATAGTTCTGTTAGGAAATCTTTCATAGAACTTAGTAGTGCCCAAAGCCTTCATTAAGTCAGCTTCAACTATTACTACATTTGGGTTCTTTTCGGCGTAATCTATCAATAATTCAACGTAAATATCTCTCATATTTTGGTTAAATAAATCCATAATTATTTTCCTAGCCTTTCTATAGCTTGCTCAGCCATTTCTTTGGTAACAGGCATATTATGTGAACCTACTTGTCCTTCACAGAACTCTGCACCTTTACCTTTGATTGTATTTAAAATTATCATTGATGGTTGACCTTTAACTTTCTTAGCTTCAATAATTGCATCTCTTATAGCTAAGACATCATGACCATCGATGACCTGTACATGCCATTTAAATGCTTCCCATTTTTTATCTAATGGTGAAATTGCGTTAATATCGCAGACTTCTCCATCTATTTGCATTTTATTGTTGTCGGTAAAAGCAATCAAGTGATCAAGTTTTCTTGATCCAGCAAACATAGCTGCTTCCCATATTTGACCTTCTTGGCTTTCACCATCGCCAATAATAGCATACAGATAATTTTTAGAATTATCTAATTGAATAGCAGTAGCCATTCCCACTGCTGCAGAAAAACCTTGACCTAAAGAACCAGTTGTCATATCGACACCAATCGTTTTGTTTTTATCTGTATGACTTGGTAGATTGGTATTAGGTTGATTTAGAGTTTTTAATAGATCCATTGGAAAATATCCTTTTAGTGCTAAAGCAGCATAAACTGCTGGACCACCATGACCTTTAGATAAAACAAAACGATCTCTTGTAGGTAAACTAGGGTTTTTTGGATCAATATTCATTTGATCAAAGTAAAGCACTGCTAGGCAATCAGCTATTGATAGACTTCCACCAACATGACCTATTCCTAAAGTAGCGATACAATCGATAGTATGTTTTCTTATTTCTTTTGCTTTTGCTTCTAAAAATGTTCGATTATTCATCTTATTTTTTCTCCTCATATGTACATATTTCAATGTTTAACATTTTTGCTAATAACTTTAATTCTTCAGTTACATCATCGTATAAAACGGCAAAATGTGGTTCCCAACCATCAATTACCATTGTAGTGATTAATTCTTTTACTGTTTGGTTTACTTTAACAACCATTGAAGTGCCAGAAAATTGCTTTGGTTTATCAAGGATTTCTCCTGGGATAATAAAAAACCTAAATGTTCCATCGGGTTTTCTACCAACTCGGAAAACACTAGCTTTTCTGCTAGGTTTTAAACCAAACTCCATAGTTGGGCCAATCTTTCGATTTGGATGGACCCCGGTTAATGCCCCAGTTTTAGGGTGAGCTAGTGAGCAAGCGCTTGTTCCGCAATGCCAGAAAGTAATGGTATTTTCATTTTCGTCAATTGACACTGGATCACCAAAATAAGCTGGTTGCTTTGATAATTGTTGACCGATGTACATGGTAAGTGCTCCGTAAGCATCAGCTTCACAAGCCGCAGCGATAGAATCATCATTTAACATACCTAAAACACCACATACTGGAGTCCCGTAGTCAGTGAAGAAATCTGGCCAACATCTTGAGGCGATTGCTTTTATATTGTTTTCTTCAATATACTTCTTATAAATGTGATAGAGTTTATAGAAATCCTGACGATTTTTATCAAGAGTATCTTCTATACTTTTCATCCGCTTATCTGCGATATCTTTTGCTGTTTTTGCTTCATTAATCTCGAGTTTTCTCGCCATTTGCGTTAGTTCTCTTGATTCAATAGTTAGTAAATTAACACCAAAGTACTTGGCCATTTCTAAATCCAAAGCTCTACCAAAACCAAAACCCTGTGGTGTGTGACCAATCATTAATAGGTTCATATCTTTCATAGAAGACTTAACTTTAGCAGCATTGATAACTTGCGTAAGATAAGTTTTTACAGTAGCTTCGCTAGGAGAACCAAAGAGATACAATAAGTTATCATCTCTTAGATTCTTAAAAGCATTACCTGCTGAAAAAGCACCTGTCAATGAGTTAAGGCGTAGTCTGCCTCCGTCTATCACAGGTTCCCTAAGTGTCCAAAGCAATGTTGGTACGGCAAACTTTTTAAAAATCTCTGTCCCATAAACTGCATTTGCAAAAGTAATGTTTTGGACTATCACTAATTGCGGATTTCTATCCGAGATATAACTCTGTAAGTCACTTAATGATAATAACATTTTGTTGGGAACGATAGCGTCAGAATCAATTGAGTGGATTAGACTAATAGATTCCTCAAAGATTTTTTGCGCAGATTCCAGGTGAAATGTTGGTACGCCTATTGGGCAATATATGATTTCCATTTTTTTCATAGTTGTCTCCTTTTTTGTATTAAATTTTTTGGTTAATCGATTTCTCTTGGTCTCTAATGCGACTAAACAAAGAATTTAATAATTTCATTCATTAGGTGCCATAATGTTCAATGGCACCTAATGTTTGAATTATGTTATTTTTTTATGCAGTTGGAGCAGCAGCTTTTAAGTCAGCTTCTAATTCTGTAAGTAATTCTAAAGCAGTACCAGCTGTACCACTAGCAGCGTCTTCAACAAATTGGTTAATGATTGGATACATTCCAGGAATCATTACTTCATCTAACCAGTCTTGAACATAGATTGCATCTGTGTTAGCAATTTCATCTAAGAAAACAGCATATTGATCTGCAAAATCACCATAATTAACGCTAGCGCCAAGTCTAGGAGTTAAGTAAGGAACTCCACCAGTATAAGCGTCATGATGTTCGCCTTCAGCCATCCATTCGATGAATGCTTTTGCTTGTCTTTCAGCACCTGAATCTTCAAATGCAGCAAGTGATTTACCACCAAGGATTGTAGCTCTGTTTTCGAACTTAGGCATTGGAACAACTGCCCATTCAAATTCTAAATCTTGATATCCACTAACATTCCAGTTACCTGATAAATGGAAACCGTATTGTCCAGTACGGAATAAAGATGCAGAGTTTTTAGTAACATAAGCATCGCGAGGTAAGAAACCTTCTGCGTAGAATCTCATTAACATTTCTACAACTTCAACTGCTTCAGCTGATTTAAGATTAGAAGTAGTATAAGGTTCATCCCAAATAGTAATTCCATTTTGATAAAGTAAAGGCATAAATCTATGAGCTTGATGGTCAAAGATTCCAGGAGCTGCTACATCTTCTTTGTTTTTAAGTTTTGACATTTCTGTTTCAAACTCAGCCCACGTCCAAACTTCTTCACCTAATTCTGGATAATTTACATTGTACTTATCCAATAAATCAAGGTTAACGAACATACCATTTGCAGTAATATCCATTGGTAAAGAAATTACATCACCATCAGTATTATAGAATAAATTTGTAAATCCTGTATGGTCATATACATTTTCTAAACTAAGGATATTATCCTTGAAGTTGTTTAGGTGACCTTCAGTAACACGTGCTAATGCAGGTGCTTCGCCACCAGTAATCATTGTTGCCAATCTTGCTTCGTACTCATTGTAGGCAACAGGAACAAGTTCGATAACTACGCCAGTTTCTTCTTCATATTGATCAAGAAGTGTTTGCATAACTTCGCCTTCAGTTCCATCACTCCACCATAACATTTGTAGAGTTTTGTTTCCGTTACATCCAGCTAAAAAACCAACAGCCATCAGTAATAAAAGCATTAAAACTAATTTCTTCATAATTTCCTCCATTATTATAAAATATATTTAAATTCCGTGTAAAACACAGAAATTTATCCCTTCATACCTGTTTGTACAGTGCCCTGTACGAATTGTTTTTGGAAAATGATAAAAACAATTAACATTGGTATCATTGAAATAGTTGACATTGCTAGTACAGAACTATAATCCGTTCCAAATTCCCCAGAGAAGTTCGCAATAGCAAGTTGTAATGTGTATTTCTTTGGTGAACTAATAGCAATTAACGGCCAAATATAATCATTCCATCTCCACATAAATGAGAAGATAGCGAGTGTAGCAATTGCTGGTTTTGCATTTGGTAAAATGATTTTTGTAAAGATTTTCCACTCAGAAGCACCATCTATTCTTGCAGACTGGATAACTTCATCTGGAATGGTAAGAAGATATTGTCTCATTAAGAAAATACCAGTTGGAGTTGCTGCTGCAGGAATGATTAAAGCTAATAAAGAGTTATATAAACCAAAAGCCCTTAATACAGAGAAGATTGGAACCATAATAACTTCAAGTGGTAACATGATTGTTGATAGAATCAATATCATGATGAAGGTATCACCTTTAAACCTAAATTTAGCTAAGGCATATCCGGACATTGTGTTAATCACCACTGCTAAAGCAGTAGAAGACACAGCAACAAGAAATGAATTACCGATATAAATCAGAAAATTACCTCTAGAAAGTGCTTTAGTAAAGTTTTCAAATGAGAACTTTTTAGGAAAGAATGTTGGTGAGGCTGAGAATAACTCATTAATCGGTTTAAATGATGAAGATATAATGTAAACTACTGGAACTAAAAAGAGAAGAACAAGTAAGACTGCAATGGAATATTGCCAAATAGTTGCTTTTTTCATTTGTTATTCCCTCCTTTTGATAAAAAGAAGTTCAAAGCAGTTAATATTGTAACGATTAATAACATTACTACAGATAAAGCACTAGCATATCCTACTTGATAACTCTTGAAAGCCATCTCATAAATATATTGAACTGTAAATTCAGTAGCACTAAACGGCCCACCTCCTGTTAAGGTAACGACAAGAGGGTAGGTTTTAAAGATTTCCATTGTTACTAAGATAAACACCATCAACCTTGCAGATTTTAAAGAAGGATAGGTTACAAAGCGGAATTGTTGGAACTTATTTGCACCATCAATTTTAGCTGCTTCATATAAAGATTCAGGAATACTCAACAAGGCAGCTACGAAAATAATCATGTAGTATCCAGTTCTTGACCAGACAATTGCGAAGACTACCGTCCACCAAGCAAATCTTGGATTGATTAAGGTTTCGATTGGTGCTAAACCTAGCATTTTTAAGGTAGTATTAAATAAACCAAAGTTACCTGCTAAAATCCATTGCCAGATAATCCCAACAACAATTGCAGAAATCATAACAGGCCAATAGTAGATTGCTCTAAAAAAACCTTTGGCTTTAATTGGTTGAACTAATAATAAAGCAACCAGTAAAGAAGAAGTAAAGATGATTGGCACAGTAACTAAAACTAATTTTGCTGTGTTCCATAGAGCAGCTCCGAAATCACCCTGATTGAATATATCATTGAATAATCTTGCGTAATTTTGAAATCCTATATAGGATGAAGAACCAAAAGTAAATAAAGTCACATCAGTAAAGGAATAATAGATTCCGATTAATGCCGGGAAGATAATAAAAATCGAAAAGATTAAGAGATTTGGCGTTAAGAATAAATACGGAATTATTTTTTGTTTAAATTTATAGGATTTAAATGATTGGTGCTTAGCTTCCATAAAATCTCTCCATAACTATTTATATTTTTTAGTAATACCCGCAAAGATATCTTTAAACTTGGATTTGCTTCGGTAAAATACTGGCGGTTGTCCAATTGGACAAGATACTTTGACAGTTTTATTTCCAGAGTAACCATTACCTGACCATAAATGTATCCATTCATCATTAGGTAAATATACTTCTTGTTCCGTAATTGCTTTTTGAATAACAGGCTTAACTAAGACATCTGCTCCAAATAAGTATTCATATTGTAAATGATAGGCGATTAAATCCTCTTCATAATGTAAGAATATTGGTCTTTGTACTGGAAGCCCTTTTTCTGAACCTTCTTTAAATAGGTGAATTATGTATGGTTTTAAGTCAGCTCTAATCTTTGTCATTCTCGCCATCAAATTTAACGTGTCTTGATCTTGATAGAACTGAAAGTTTTGATTCGGTCTATTTCCTTCGTGTGTTCTCATGAACGTAGTAAAAACATTCATTTCTAACCATCTATCGAATAACTCTTTCGTTCGAATATTTCCATAAAGACTTGTATATCCACCAATATCACTATGAGTAAATGGGACTCCAGTCATTCCTGAAGATAAGGCTGAAGGAATTACAGAAGCGATACCATCATGTAAATCCCAATTGACAGATTGATCACCTGCCCATAGAGACGTAGCGTATTTTTGTGATTTATGATTACCTGATCTCATGAAGAAGAATGCTTCACCTATTTTGTTTGATTCAACTAAGGCTTCATAATTGCATTTTGCCCATAAAATTGGCCACTTGTTATGCATAAGTTTTGCATCAACTTTATTGAATAGAACACAGTCAGTAGGTAAATACTCGCCAAAATCAGCCATCCAACCTTTGATTCCGATATGGATAATATTTGTTTTTATAATTTCTTTATACCAAGTAAAAGCTTTTGGATTAGTTAGGTCTACTATGCCACAATAGAATTCACCAAAATCGACTGTATAGACCTCACCATTCTGATTAAAAGCTAAGTAATCATGTTTTTTAGCTTCATTAAACAAGGATTCGTTTTCTAATAAGAAAGGGCAAATATAAGTCATAAAGGCAATGTTCTTTTGTTCTAATTCTTTGATTTTTTGAACTAAATTTGGATATAAATCATTGTTTAAAATCCAATTCCAATATAATCTTTTACCAAAGGTAGTATACTTAATTCCAGCCCAGTCTTGACACCATAAACCTCTTACATTCACTTCTGATTCTAAAGTTTGATCAAGGATATTAGATACTCGTTCTATCCCACCTTGGACACCTAAGATTATGCCATCTAATAAAAAACTCGGTAACATCGGTGGCCTTCCAGTATATTCAGTTAAATCAGTTAGAAGCTCAAGATATGATTTTTTAAATGAAATAATAGCTTGTTTAGGTACTTCCCAAAAATATAATTCATGATAATTACTGTTTATAAAATTAAATTCTGAATAAGCATAAGAATCGACATGTAACCAATACTTTCTTGTGGAGATAAATGTTGGTTCAGGGTAATATGTTGTGTAGTAATCACCGCCTGCCTTATCATGCATATCTGCATCTTTAGTAGTTTGGGATTGTTTATCTCGACCTACACCTGATTCCGATGTCCATAGGGGAAATATTCTATTTCTAAGATTAAAGAATGATGGTTGTTCACCACAGCCATAGATCAATTCATCTTTTTCAGCATTAACACGCATCCAGAATCGGTTATAATTATTACTTGCTTCAAAACTAAGATACAAGCGATTATTCTCTTCTTTAAAGTTGAGAATCAATTCATGACCATCAGAGAAAAACGTAATTGTATTTTCGTTTAATAAGAATTCTATTAAGCCGATTTTTTCTTGGACTAAATCATTTATTTGATAGTTACCGCGGTAACTATCGATGAATTCATTTCCTGATCCTAGATAAAAAGCGGGATCTTTTTTTGTGTGATGAATGATAATTTGATTATTATAAGAAATAGTCAAGCTTTCACCCTTGTTTTGATATGTAATCATGATCTGCCTCAATTATTAATAATTTATTTTGTAATTTTTTCCAATAATTCCAACACGAGCACCAGCAGTAGTTACACCTGAATACTCTTCATGAGCTAACAACCACTTGTTTGTTTTAAAGAGAAAATAATTTTCTTCTTGTTCATAATCGTCTGATTTGACAAAATCTACATTTGTACCTTTAGGAAGAATGACCCCGCAAATGAATCCAGTATCTAAAACTTTACAAGGGGAGAAATGTAAGGTTTTAGGGTATAGTTCAATTGCAGTATTTCTAGGTAAATAGAAGGTAGATAAATGAATAGTATTATAAAGTTTTGACTTGATGTCATCAACATGACCCAACATTAAAACCATTGGTGTAACAGCTATGTTAATTTCTGAAGACTTATGATATTCTAAAGCATTCAAATGACTGTTATTACCATTAACATATCCATATTGCAATTCCATGCCACCAAAGACATCTTTATAGATACTAGTATCTTTTAAAGCTGCTTCGAATAACTCATCATGTGCAATATATAAGTTTTTGGTCTCAGGGACTTTAGTTGAGTTTTCAAGGTAGGTTGTAGCTTCCTTAAATTTGTTGATGTTAAGAATTTTTCCGAATTTTGAAAATGCGGGGTCGTCAATTGATAGTATTGTCAAATCTGGGTTTTTAATTTTTAGTGTTTCTAACATTTTTTCTCCATTTGTGAAAACGCTTACCGAAATTTTGTAAAAAAAATAGGTATTTATAAACAAAAAAGCTCATTTTACTTAAATACTCTACTATTCTCTCGTCAATATTAACTTGTATTCTTTTTGATGTATTTATCATATCACTAAAAAAACATAATTTCAAGGTGAATTTAATATTTTTTTACATAAATATATATCTTTTTTTATATTCTTTAGCTTATTGACTAAAATTATTAGGTTGAACATATCGAGTTCATTTGTTTTTAACACTAGGAAATAAAAAAACACCTAGACTAAAATCAAGGTGTTTTTTTGTGAAAAACTCTTTAAAAAAGTTTTAATATTTGTTTTGGACGATTCTTAGCATGGAAGCTCCATATTTGTCTAGCTTAATAAAATAATGTTTTTCATTATAGATAAAACCAAAATCTCTTCTTAGAGTTATTGTAGCGTTTTGAATTTCATGGATTGGTATTATTTCTTCATGAGCTCCTGAAATAAAAAATTGATGGTCTTGATAGCGCAAAGTGATTCTACCAATAGGGATCTGCTCCTCAGTTTCAATTTTTAAATAATTTAAAAAGCCTTCTGCTTCAACCGTTGATTCTCTTAGCTTTTTAGTAAACTGTAGTTGATATGTATTCCAATCAATTAGGTTATCAAATTTGAAACCTTCTATAAAACCATATTTATTCATCGATCCTGTTGCTTGGCATTTTGTACATTTAATGATATTGTTTTGAGACTCAATAGTATTAATGCCTTGACAGTGTGGACAAACATAAATAACGTTTTCTATTCCTTCCGCTAGATTTTTACCTGGATGAGGTATCATTTTTTCTCTTTGATACTCATACTCATTGTTGTATAAAGCTTCATTGATTGTCTTACTAATCTCTTCAATAGGCATATCAATAAGTTTTTCTTTAGGTATTGTTAGATTATAGAACAATTCAATCTTGTGATTCTTTCTTTTGCCAGTTGCCCATCTAGGTCTTGATAAATAACCGCCTTTTATATTACAAGTTATTACATCTAATTTAAGTTTCTTAATTAGTTTCATAGTTGCTGGTTCAATATAGCCAGTTTCACCATAGAATGTGGTGTTACCTTCTGGAAAAATCAAGATTGGATAGCCTTTATCAACTACTTGAAAGACTTTTCTGATGGTGTTATAGTCACTCTTTCCTTTGGATTTAGGAATGACATGAGCAACTTGTGTTACCAAAAATTTAGTTGGTTGTTTGGTAAACAAAGTTTGCGAAGCAATGATAAAAGGAACGTTTCTAAAACGTAAAGGAACGTGAACTACATCAAATAGATAAGTATGATTAGCAAGCATTACAAACGGTTCTTTTCTTCGAAAATCAACACCCTCACCTTTATGAACTTTTCTTTTGGCATCCAATCTCATCCAAACATACACCAAAGGCTTGATTAGTTTAAGAAGAATATTCTGTTGAATGTCTTTTCTGCTTTTTTTCATTTTATGCCTCGCTAAGATTGAAAATATTTCCTATTATATTAAAATTATAACACGAAATATTTTTACTGCAAATATATCCATATATTATCAGCTTTGTTTTTGTTATAATTGGTTAGTTTTCTTTGGTAAAATATGATTATTTAATAAATATGGTATAATAAAGTTAGGTTATTCTTGATAAATGGAGGTTTTTTGTTATGAAAGAAGCCTTGTTATATGAAAAGTTAGATAAAAAAACCGTAAGATGTAAAGTATGTAACCATTATTGTCGAATAAAACCAGGTTTTAGAGGAATCTGTGGAGTTCGAGAGAATCAAGATGGTATATTGATGGCTCTTAATTATGGGAAAACAATTGCACTAGCAGTTGATCCAATAGAAAAAAAACCGATTTATCATTTTTTACCGAGTACAAAGACATACTCTTTTGCGACTATTGGATGCAATTTCCGTTGTTCTTGGTGTCAAAATTGGGATATATCTCAAGCTTCAAAAGGTGATAAAGTGATTTATGGTCAGGAGATTTCTGTGAAAGAACATGTTGATAAGGCGATTTCTTTGGGATGCAAATCAATTGCTTTTACATATTCTGAACCAACGATTTTTTTGGAGTATGCTTATGAGGTAATGAAGTACGCAAAAGAGAGAGACTTAGCGAATATCTGGGTTTCTAACGGGTTTATGTCAAATGAAACATTAAACCTTATTTTACCATTTGTTGATGCTTTTAACATTGATTTTAAAGGCTCAGATGATGCAACACATCAAAAGTACTGCGGAGGTTCGGTTTTACCAGTTATGGATAATCTCATACAGATATGTAAGTCAAGAAGGCATTTAGAAATTACTACTTTAGTTATACCAGGTATAAATGACAGTGAAGAACAATTGACTAAAATTGCCCAATTTATTGCAAATGAACTTGGTAAAGAAATTCCTTGGCATATTTCTCGGTTTTTTCCAGCTTGGAAAATGCAAGATATTGCACCGACACCGATTAAAACGCTAAAACAAGCTGAAGAAATCGGTAAAAGTTTTGGTCTTAAAAACATTCATTTAGGCAATGTTTAAGAAGGAGATGAATAAAATGGGTTTAATTGCTTCTTATATTTTACCGCATCCACCAATCATAATCCCTGAGGTTGGACACGGTGAAGAATTAAAAATTCAAAAGACGATTGATGCTTTTAATGAAGTCTCTAGGCAAATCGCTTTAATTCAACCAGAAGTCATTGTTGTCTCATCACCACATGCAGAAAGTTATTATGATTATCTGCAAGTATCATCAGGTAAAAATGCAAAAGGGGATTTTCGTTCATTTGGATCAAACTGCGTTATCAATGCTTTGTATGATGAAGAACTGATAAATGAGATTAATAGAAAACTTGAGAATCTCGATTTACCGGCTGGAACATTAGGGAAAAAAACAGGAAAATTAGATCATGGAACGATGATTCCTTTGTATTTTATAAATAAGAATTTCCAAGATTATAAATTAGTTAGGATATCTGTATCTGGACTTTCTTTAGAGTTTCATTATGAGTTTGGTAAAATACTTAATGAAGTGTTTAAAAAAAGCAATAAATCTATTGTCTATGTCGCTAGTGGCGATTTATCACATAAATTAAAAACTGAAGGTCCTTATGGTTATGAAAAAGAGGGCCCTATTTTTGATAATAAGATAATAGATATAGTTCAATCTGGAAATTTAAGAAGATTTTTAGATTTTAAAGACGAATACTTAAATAAAGTAGCAGAATGTGGATTAAGATCTTTTGTGATTCTTGCAGGAGTATTGGCAGATTACGAAGTTGAAACTAAGGTGTTGAATTATGAAGGTACATTCGGCGTAGGATATCTAACTGCTAGTTTAAAAGTATTAAAGGGTAAACAAAAACATATAGAAAGTTTTAAAAAAGAAGACCCATATATTTTACTGGCTAAAGAGTCATTAGAATATTATTTAACCAACAAGAAGATAATGGATTTACCAAAGGATTTACCTCAAGAATTACTAGAAGAAAAAGCTGGTGTTTTTGTGTCTATGAAGAAATTTGGACAGTTAAGGGGTTGCATTGGTACAACAGAACCAACAACGGATTCAATAGCGGAAGAAATAATTCGAAATGCAGTTAGTTCTGGAGTAAGAGATCCAAGATTTTCACCGGTTAGTTTAAATGAGATTAGATATATTGACTTCAGTGTAGATGTATTAAAACCAGCTGAAATGATCAAAAGTAAGGAAGAACTTAATCCGAATCATTTTGGTGTGATTGTTAGTTATCGTGGCCGTAGTGGTTTGTTGTTGCCGAACCTTGAAGGGGTAAATACAGTAGAAGAACAATTAGATATTGCTTTAAGAAAAGCAGGTATATCAAAAAATGATGATTATCAAATTTACCGTTTCGAAGTTATTAGGCATTCTAATTAAAATTTGGTTACATTTATTTAATCGAATTTATTTTAGGGAATTATAACGTTTTTTTCCTGGAGTTCATTACTTTGATATTCGGTGTTTAATAACCACAAAACTAACATTTTTTTTAGTTTTTTGAATAAAATTTATTGATGCTATATATTATGTAAAAGCATTACTGTATAATTAGATAAGCGAGGTAATATATGAAAAAAGTTATACTTGTTATTTTCTTTATAACAATAACACTCCTTCTTAGCTCTTGCAGAACAGTTTATCGAGTTTACAATGATGAAGATTTAAGTGATATGGCACAAAGAGATTATGGATTCAGTGAAGTCTTGGTTTTTAAAATTGTTGATTCAAGCACCGCAAATGAATTAACCGGAGAAACTTATAATAATAGTGGGGTAATAATCGGTATAAAAAGCGGAGCTTATGCAATGGTTTTTGTTCCAAAGATGGCAGCTGAAGATCCGTTTCTACTCAATTTAGATTTTGAATTTAACTTAAGACAGATATATGATGATCTAAGGACAATAGATGAGAGAAGTAATATTCCTAGAGAAATTGATTTTTTTGCTGATTATGGAGGACTATCCATTACGATTGAACCCTATGAATTCGTTTTTGAAGAAAATCCTGATCTGAGTTTTGATAGCGAAGTATTTTTTGTAGTTACAACGGATGATGTTGTGTATTACGTTGGTTTTGTTGATGGAGAACATGTAGTTTTTGATGATGATTATCTAATTATTAGTTCAATTAGTTAAAGGCATCTTCTTATCCTGCAAATTTCACCAAAGCGGTTTAATGATATTAATTTTAAGATTCAAACGCTATTGAGTAATTAAAAAGTGATACAATGATTATTTGTTTTGGTAGAAATTCTTCAACGGGAAGTTGGTGGCAATTTGAAACTTAATAAGAAATTGAGTATTCTCATACTTTTTGTGATTATTACAACGTTATCTTTTTGTATCCTAGTAACGGCTGATACAGGAGAAGAAAGAACGGTATATTTGAGTGCGACAGAATATGATTACCCACCATTTTCAGTTACTGATAATGGTGAGGCAGATGGTTTTTCTGTTGATTTATTAAAAGCTGTAGCGGAAGAAATGGGGTTTGTTGTTACTTTTCAAATAGATCAATGGTCTGTGTTAAAAGAAGAACTCAAAAATGGGGAACTAGATATTCTCCCTTTAGTTGGATTTACGGAAGAGCGTGATGAAGACTATGACTTCACCGTTCCTTATATTGTAATGCGTGGGAATATATTTGTGAGAATAGGCGATGAGAGTATCCAGTCACAAGAGGATTTGTTTGGAAAAGAAATTCTAGTTCTAGATGGTGATAATTCACAAGAATGGGCTTGGTCTATTGGTCTTAATTCAGAATTAACAGCTACTGCAACATATTTAGAGGCGTTTCAACTTCTTTCAAGTGGACAATATGATGCAGTATTAGCTCAAGGGCTTGTTGGAGAAGAGTTGATCAGTGTTAATAACATAGACAATATAGAACCTGTTTATGTTCTTGATGATGGAGGCCTTACGCGACAGAAATTAAATCTTGAAGGCTATGAACAAAAATTTTGTTTCGCTGTTGTAGAAGGAGATGCGGAGTTATTATCAATTTTAAACGAAGGGTTATCAATTGTATCGGTAAATGGAACCTATGATGAGTTATATCAAAAATGGTTTCCATTCTTATTTGATACTGAGGGACTTACAACAGCCGATATAATCAGATACGTAATTTATATTGTTGTTCCAATTCTCGTGTTGTTTATTACAGCGTATTTCATTACTACAAGAAGAACCATTAAGTTAAGAACAGCAGAGATTAGGGAAGAGAAAGAACGTTCTGAAAAATATCTTCATGATCTAATTCTATCTGGTAAAATCTTTGAGTCCAGTATAGAAAATGCACCAATACCAATTATGATTCATGCAGAAGATGGAGAAGTTATAAATATAAGTAAAACTTGGAGAAAACTCACCGGTTATGATAAAGAAGATATTCCAACCATCTATCATTGGACGGAAAAAGCTTATGGTTCAAAGAAAGAAGAAGTTCAAGAATTTATATCTAAACTATACTCACTATCTGAAGTGCAATATGATGGTGAGTTTGAAATTACCATAAAAGATGGTAGTACACTCATATGGGATTTTCATTCGATGCGAATTGGTAACTTACCTGATGGTAGAGAGGTGGCAATGAGTGTTGCAGATGATGTTACAGAACGAGTTAAGATGGATAAAGATCTTAAAGAAAGTGAACAAAGGTTTAAAATTCTCCACAACGCCTCTTTTGGAGGGATTGCAGTCCATGATAAGGGATTGATACTGGAATGCAATCAAGGGCTTTCAGATATTTCTGGTTACTCAATAAAAGAATTAATAGGTATGGATGGCTTGTTGTTAATTGCCCCAGATTACCGTGAGTTTGTAATGAACAAAATAGTGAGTGGTTATGAAAAACCTTATGAGGCATTTGGAATACGGAAAAATGGCGAAGTGTATCCTCTAAAGCTTGAAGCAAAGAATATCCCATATAGCGGTAAACAAGTAAGAGCTGTTGAATTTAGGGATATTACTCTGCAAAAGCAACAGGAGAAAGCACTAGTAGATAGTGAAATTCGTTTTAAAACTTTATTTGAGAAAGCGCCAATAGGTTATCAATCACTAGACGAAAAAGGCTATTTTCTTGAAGTTAATCAAACTTGGCTTGATATCCTTGGCTATCAAAAAGATGAAGTTATTGGAAAATGGTTTGGTGACTTTTTAGTTGAGGAATATCGAGAAGAGTTTCAGAAGAGATTTGAGTTTTTTAAAAAACAAGGAAACATTCATTCTGAGTTTATGATGATCCATAAGAAAGGGCATGAGTTATTTGTCGAGTTTGAAGGTCTAATTGGCTATGATAAAAAAGGCTGTTTCCATCAAACTTACTGCACATTAAATGATGTAACCAAACGGAAGCTGTTTGAAAAAGAACGTCAGGATTATGTTTCGAAACTAGAAGAAAGTGAAAAGAAGTATCGAATACTAACTACACAAATGCCTGTGGGACTAGCAGTGCATGAAATAATATATAACGACATGGGTCACCCTATTGATTATCGTATTATTAGTGCAAATAAGTCATGGGAAAAGATTATGGGTCTAGAAGAAGAAACTTACCTTGGAAAAACAATTATTGATTTATTTCCAAACATAGAAGAATATTGGATAGAAAATTTTAGTAGTGTTGCTCTAACAGACAAATCAACACATTTTGAAAATTACGCATTAGATGTAAACAAATACTTGAGTACTACTATATATTCCACCCAAACTGGTTATTTAGCAGCGATTGTCGAAGACATTACTTCTAAGAAGAATCATGAGCAAGAAAGGGAATATTTATTGTCTCATGACGCTCTAACCGGTTTGAAAAGTCGTTTATATTTTGAACAACAGATTGTTGAGTTAGACAAACAAGAAAACCTTCCTCTTACAGTAATCAATTTTGATATTAATGGTTTGATGATTATCAACGAAGCGTATGGATTTGAACATGGTAATGAGTTTCTTTTAGAAGTCGCAAGAACTCTTAAAAATGTGTTTAAAGAAAAGTCTATTATTTCCAGAGTTGGTGGAGATCAATTTGCTGTGATATTGTTAAATGCAGCAAAAACAGATGGTGAAGACCTTGCTAGAGAAGTAGCTAATAAAGTGAAAAAAATTGATGTTAAAGGTATTAACTTGTCAATAGCTTATGGTGCTGCAACAAAAGAGCAAGATGAGAATATTCAAAAGTTACTTATACTCGCTGAAAACGCGATGTATTCTAATAAGATATTTGAATCTCAGTCTTATAGAAATCAATCCATTCAATCCTTGATTAATGCATATCATGAGAAGAATCCGAGAGAAGAAGAACATTCTCATCGTGTATCCGATCTTTGCGAAAAATTTGGAAAAAAACTCAAGCTAGAAGATGAAGAGATTAATAAACTTAAAGCAATAAGTTACTTGCACGATATTGGCAAAATTGCAATTGATGAATCCATATTGAATAAGCCGGGAAAACTCAGTGACGAAGAGTGGAAAATTGTAAGGAGGCATCCGGAAATGGGAGCTCGTATAATTTCAACTTCTGATCAGTATGCAGTGATAGCTGATGATATCTTAGCACACCACGAAAGATTTGATGGAAAGGGATATCCTATGGGGTTGTCTGGAGAAGAAATTCCAATGCGTGCACGCATTATTACGATTATTGATTCATATGATGCGATGATATCAGATCGTCCATATCGAAAAGCATTAAGTCAACAACATGCAATAGATGAACTTGTGCGCTGTGCTGGTAGCCAGTTTGATCCAAAGCTTGTAGAGATATTTGTTCGGGAAGTAATTAATTAGTTATGAAATAATACATAATATAGAGTGTCTGAATTTAAATATAGATATTCATCTAAAAAAAATCTATAGGTATTATCAAGGAAAAGTAATAATGAATGAACTTAGAAACACGAACAATTATCCTATAATGTTTTCAGGTTTATAGGTTTTCTCAAATACCTAAATCTATTATATAAGGAGGAATATAGGTAAATCAAATTGATTTAGTTATAAAATGATTTTATGATTACAAAGAAAATATTTCATGATTTAGCAATTTTTATGATTGGTTTTGGAGTAATAGTAGGAGTTGCTTTTCCATTTTTTGTACTTGTTACAGGTACTCCTAGTTCTTACGTATTAACACCATTATTCTTCATATTATGTATTTTAGCAGGAAGTTTTGTTGGACTATTTAATGTTTTTCTTTCAAGAAAAATAGTTGGTTCAAAAATTTCTCTATTATCTAAGCATATGAGTAGAGTGGAAAAAAGAATTAAACTAAAAGGTCAAGCAGAAACATCTGAAACTTGCCTTGCAGATGATTGCTATCTTAGGGTTGAGTCTGAAGATGAGATTGGTGATAGTGCTAAAGCATTTAATTCTCTAGTGTTATCGTTAGCTAAGTCTTTTCAAGCTGAAGCAACAGTCAAAGCGTTTACTGAACTTCTATCAAGTTATCTCGAATTAGATAAACTAGCTGAAGAAGCCTTGGATAGTTTGAGAATTAATATGGAAGCAGAAGGCGGAGCAATTATAATTGAAAAAGAAGGAGATTTAAAAATTCTTACTTCTTTTAGAATTCAGAAACCGGAATCTTTACTAAAGAACGAGATAGTTTGGAAAGTTATTACCAAACAAAAAAGGATAATAATGGATTTTCCTGACGACATTACTTTAAGTAACTTGGTTGCTGATTTTAAACCAAAAAATGTAATTGTTGATCCGATTAAATATAAAGATATAACTCTTGGTGTATTAATTCTTGCAGGTACAAAACATTTTAATCAAGAAGCTTTAAATCTAATGGAGTTGTTTGGCCATGGTTTATCTTTAGCTTTTCGAAATGCCATTACTTATAGCCAATTGCAACGATTAGCAGCTAATGATCCATTAACTGGTATTTATAACCGAAGATTTGGACTTTTAAGACTAAAAGAAGAGTTTTCTAGATCGATTAGATATAGCATTCCTGTTGGGTTAATTATGTTTGATATTGACCATTTTAAAGTTGTAAATGATACATATGGTCATATAATTGGTGATAAAGTTTTAATAAATTTATCAGAAACAATTAAATCAATTTTACGTGAGGGCGATATATTCTTTCGTTATGGTGGTGAAGAATTTGCTATTGTCTTACCGGGCGCTTCACTTAAAGATACCACTAAAACTGCTGAACAGATTAGACATATTGTTGAAGATATGGAAACAAAACATAATTCACAATTACTAAAAATCACTATTAGTTTGGGTGGAACTTCGTATCCTGACCATAATTTTGAAGACTCAGATGATATGCTTAAGTTAGTTGATAGCAAAATGTATCAAGCTAAAGAAAATGGTAGAAATGTTTCGGTAATGGATTAGATATGTTTTAATATATACAACACAATTAATGTGTAATGAACTTTATTATACATTTTTGTTTTAACTAGCGACTAAGTTTAGGGTCTTATATTGAACGACGAAGAAAAGAAGAGGTGGTTTTCCTTGGCTGAGATTATCATTAGAAAAGCAGATGAATCTGATGCATATGGTAAGGGATTTGTCCACTATCACTCTTGGTTAGAAACTTATACCGGTTTAATCAGCCAAGATTATCTTGATAATTTAACCTTAGATAGATGTGTAAACATTGCTAAAAAACATCCTGAAAATACTTTTGTAGCGGAAGTGAATAATCAAATTGTTGGTTTTGCTTGTTATATGAATTCAAGAGACAAAGATTTGTTAGATAGAGGTGAAATAACAGCTATCTATGTATTAAAGAAGTCTCAAGGATTAGGGATTGGTAAGCGATTAGTTTTAACTTGTTTTAGTGCTTTGGAAAGTTTTAAAACAGTTAGTTTATGGGTTTTAAAGTCAAACCAACAAGCGATAGATTTTTACGAGCATCTAGGATTTGTGAAAGACAGTGTTGAAAAAAATGTTTTGATAAATGAAAATACAGTTCTTCATGAAATAAGAATGATATTTAAAATAAAGTAAATAGGAGTGACTATGAATAAAGTAGTTTTAAAAGAAATTAATGAGGGTAATTTTTCGGATATAATCAAACTATCTGATACTTTAGAAGATTTTCAGAAAAGGTGCGTTGCACCAAATGTGATATCCTTGGCTCAAGCCTATATCTATTATGATACAGCTTGGCCAAGAGCTATTTATCTAGATGATATAGTAATCGGATTTGTTATGTTATCATTAGATGATTCTGATATAGTAGAAGCGGACCAACCAGCTTATTATTTATGGCGTTTTATGATCGCTAAGCAGTTTCAAGCGAAAGGTTATGGTAAAAAAGTGTTAGATTTATTAATTGAAAAATGCAGAGAAGATAATATTGAATATCTTTATACTTCGTGCAATATGGATACGGATCAACCATATAACTTTTACATTAATTATGGCTTTGTTGATACTGGTGAAATGGATGATGATGAAGAGGTTTTAAAAATCAAAGTACAGAAAGAACAGGTTTAAAGATGGAAATTAGAATTTTAACACTTAATCTACATTGTTTTGCAGAAGAAGAAATCGAAAACAAGCAGAATCTTATAGCAAAAGAAATCATTAAGAATAATATTGACATTATCTTTCTTCAAGAAGTAGCCCAAACGAAAGGTGAGCTAATTAATTCAGATAACTATGGTTTAAATATAGTGGAAATATTAAAAGCATTTGGGATGGATTATTATTTTTATTATGAGGGTTTTAAAAGAAGTTTTGATGTTTATGAAGAAGGTTTAGGCTTTATATCAAAATATCCATTAAAATCCCAACAAACCAGGGTGATATCTAATACAAATGACTACGATAATTGGAAAACGAGAAAGATCTTAGAATGTGATTTAGAATTCTTTGGAAAAACAATTAAAATAGCTACAACTCATTTTGGTTGGAGTGATGAGTCAGAAGTCTTTGAAAAGCAGTTTTCTAAAGGGACAGAAACTTTTGATTCTCAAAAACTAACCATCTTAGCAGGTGATTTTAATATCACTCCAAAATCAAAAGAGTATAAGTATATCATTGATAATGGTTGGTTAGATTTATCCAAAGATCAAACTGATTTCTATTTAGAACCTACTTTTAAAGGCGATCAAACCACCAAGGATTCTAGGGTAAGACTTGATTATATTATGGCTAATAAACCCGTGAAAGTTATAGAAAAAATGGTACTTTTTAATGAGGTTTATGTTAGCGATCATTTTGGTTTATATATGATATTAGATATATGATTAATGGAAGGAGAAGAAAATGAATTATCGCAAGTTTGGTAAAACCGGACGGATGATTTCAGAGATAAGTCTTGGGACTTGGCAATTGGGTTCGAAATGGGGAGAACCTTTTAGTAAGGATGTAGCTTTAAAAACATTAAAGTCTGCTACAGAAAAAGGGATAAATTGTTTTGATACAGCTGATGTATATGTTGGAGGTGCTAGCGAAGAGACTATCGGAGAGTATATCAGCAAGCTTGATCAACCACCTTTTGTTATAACTAAAATTGGTAGAAAATTAAACCCACATACGGCTATAGGATATAACGAAGAAAATCTGAGGTTATTCATCAATGAATCTCTTAAGAGACTAAATGTGAAATCGCTAGACATGGTGCTTTTACATTGCCCTCCAACAGAGGTTTACTATCAAGTAGATGTATTTAATACTATGGATAAATTTAAAGAAGAAGGTCTAATAAAACACTATGGTGTTAGTGTTGAAAAAATAGAAGAAGGCTTAAAAGCTCTAGACTTTGCTGGAGTTGAAGCAGTTGAAATAATTTATAATATGTTTCGATTAAGACCAGCTGAGTTATTTTTTAAGGAAGCTAAAAAGAAAGATGTAGCGATTATTGTTAGAGTTCCTCTTGCAAGCGGATTATTAACTGGTAAGTTTAGTAAGGAAACAAGGTTTGGTTCAAGTGACCATAGATCGTTTAACAGAAATGGTGAAGCTTTTGACAAGGGTGAAACTTTTAGCGGTGTTGATTATGACTTAGGTCTTGAAGCAGTTGAAAGACTTAAGAAACTATTTAATACTGAAAATTTAGCACCTTATGCACTGAAATATATTTTAATGAATGATTGTGTGAGTACAGTAATTCCTGGAGCTAGTAGGGAGGAACATATTGTAAATAATGTTGAGGCAATTACCCTTCCTGATTTAACTGAGTTGCAAATGCAAGAAGTAAAGAGAATATATGAGGATTTAATTAAAAACCCTGTACATTATCATTGGTAAGTTATTTTACATTATTTCTAGTTTTATACCATAACCGTGAAGTTTTGTGGTAAAATTAAGGTATTATTTTTGATTACTATTAAACGGAGGGATTGTTATGGATTTTTTAATTCAATTCCAATTAAACATCTTCACCTTAATTATTCTGTTTGTATTATTCGGAATTATTAAAGTAAAGACTCAATTAGATAGTTTTGGTAAAAGAATCCTTGAGTATGTAGTCATTGCTAGTGGTATCGGTATTGTTTTAGAACCACTAACGTGGCTGTTTGATGGTCAAGCCTTTTTCGGAGTGTATTTTTTGGAATATTCAACTAATTTTATTTTAGTTGCTATCGCTCCAGTAATTGGTGCTTTAATGCTATCTTATGTTGATTATTATATTTTTAAAGATTTAGAAAGAATAAAAAAACGTCTTTATTATTCATATTTCTTTTTGTTTTCCCTAGTCATGTTGATTATAAATCTTTTTATTCCTATATATTTTTCGATTAATAAAGCAACAATCACATATTCACAAGGTGATTATTTCTGGATTCATTACTTATCGATTGGTTTGATGTATGTCTATATGGCTGGTTTTATTTTAAGAAACCGAAATAAGACATTTCGATATGCAATTAATATTTTTATCGTTTTCTTTTCACTACCAATTCTTGGAATGATTATTCAAATTTTTAACGAAAGATTATTCTTTGCCTGGAATTCGATTGCTCTTGCAATCTTAGTTACCTATGTTTTTCTTGAGTCTAATTCCTCAGAAAAAGATTATTTAACGAAACTATATAACCGCCAAAGCTATGAGAAATATGTAAATCAATTAATTGAAACAAAAAAAGAGTTTGGAATTATGTTGATTGATTTAGATAATTTTAAAGAAATTAATGATGATTATGGTCATCAAAAAGGTGACCAGGTTTTGGTAGAATTTAGTAACATTATTGGTAAGCAACTAACCAATTGTAAGTTTGCGTCAAGATTAGCTGGCGATGAATTTATAATTGTTGTTGATAGAAAGACAAATATCAAGTTTTTAATCAAGGAGATATATCATTTTTTACAAGCATCTCCTGATATCGTCATCAAAGGTTTAAAATTTTCCTATGGGTACATTGAGTTTAAAGAAGGAAACACTTTAGATCAACTTTATACAACAGTTGATAAAGAAATGTATAAAAACAAGCCAGTTAAAAAGAGTTAAAACCACCAAAATTTGGTGGTTTTTTAATGTTAAATATTTTATTCAATTAGATAATAATAAGCTGTAAGCGGTGGAATCTCTAAAGTAACTTCGTTGTTCTCAATCATCAAGTTTTCTGACATTAAAAGATTGATTAATTGAGAACCGACAAACCCATCCGTATCTATCGTTATTGTTTGAACGGAACTGCTAATGTTTAGAATATATAAGATTTGGTTGTTTTCCGATGTTTTTAGGTCTATATAAACAAAATCATCGACATATACGTTTTCTCTATCACCGTTCCATAAAGAATCGTACGTTTCTCTTAAATTCATTAAGTTTGACAGGTAATTCATTAAATCTTGTTCTTCTAAAGAAAAATCAGATATGTTTCCATTCGTTCTTCCCACGTTATCTTGAGCGATATAAGGATATTGATTTAGTTCAGAGATGCTAGTAGTTAATCCCGAAAATTCATCCCCATACTCATCTCCATAATAAATGGTAATGGGACCTGTATATTGAACCAAGAAAGAAAAAGCGAGTTTATGTCTTTCATAATACCCAAGTTCTAATCCACCAATTTGTAGCAAATCTCCAAACCTTACAGTGTCGTGATTCGATATAAAAAGATTGGGTTGAGCATAATCTGAGTAGAGAAAGTTCATTGAAGATTCTAAGTCGATTAAACTAGAACGAACACCTGATTCATCAACAGCTAAGGCTCTAACTAATTGATATCTGACCGGAAAATCAAAAGCGCTGCGAAAAGCATTTTGGTCATAAGCTAGTTTTTGAATATTGGCAGCATTATCCCAAACCTCAGCTACCATATAACCTAAGATACCCCAAGTTTCTCCGTTGTTTCTTCTTTCTTGACAAAGGTCTTCAACAGCGTTTCTAATATCACGGAAATAGTTATACTCATTTTGATATAATTGATATGCTTGATCTAGACGCCAACCATCAATTTCATATTCTTCAATCCAATAGGTAGCGACATCAATAAAATACTCTAGGCTTTCAGGATATTCAATCTCACTTCCATACCACTGACTTCTTCCATCTGTTACACCAGGAATTGGGTAGTAGCCATGATGGCCAAACACCCCATCAAGAAAGACATATAAACCTAATGAGTGAGCTTCCTCAACTAAAGTTCTAAATAATTCATTTGTCCCAAAATTTGGGTCAATATTATAATAATCATCAGCGAAGTAACCAGTTGTTCTACCTCTTTTCTCATAATCACTAAAACCATCATAATCTTTTGATTCAAAGATTGGTGTTAGCCAAATTGCGTTCATACCTAAGTCTTTAATATAATCTAAAGCATTTATAATTCCTTGAAGATCACCATTATGATTACTAGGACCATACCCATATTCATAACCTCCGCTAATGCCATCTTGAAAAGCAGATACATAGATTTGATAGATTCTTAGATTATTGAATTCTTCAATTTTTGTTAAGTCTCTTAAACTCTCAATAAAACGAACGGTAATGGTTTTTGTTGCAGAAACATCTCTAATTTCAATATGATAAGTTACATTACAATCAATGATTTCTGAGCTAGTAATGCCACTTTCAGTGATTGTACAATTATCAGAACTTATAGTTAATAGATTAATAAAGTTTTCGTTGTTTTCTGAAAAAACGGAAACTCCCTCAAGTAAATCTACTGTTTCACCTGAGAAAACAACATAATCTTTTGTTCCAGTTATATATAGTTTATCTACAGAAGGTTGATTTGTACATGCAAAAAGAAAAGATAGGTAGATTAAGCTTATTACAACAATAATTTTCTTCATATTATTTTCCTTTCGTATTCTAATCCATTATTCAAATGTTTATAAATTATTATACCATTTATTTAAAGTAGACTAACTAAGTTTTTGCATATTCTTAGAAAATATATATCCTAAGTTTTATAGGAGTTATTGATAAAAAAACTTTTGATGTTATAATATTATCATAATTAGGAGGACCGCATGCTAAACAAAAAAGGGATAACTTTAGTTGAATTACTTGCAGTGATTGTTATTCTTGGTATTATAGCTTCAATCAGTGTTATTATGCTCTCTGATGTAGTTCGGAATTCAAGAATGAAAGCGGATATAGAAAATATAAATGTCTTAAATCGTGCTACCTACTATTATACTTTAGGAGAAAATAGTACTGCCTTATTCGTTGGTCTTACTAGTGATGAAGAAAGGATTGAGTTTCTTGTTGAAGAAGGATATTTGAATAAAATCGTTTCTGCAACGGTTCGAGATTCTGAGTTTAACTGGGATGAAGAGGCTTTGGTTTGGGTTTATTCTTTATTTGAAGAGGCGACTGAAACAATCACTGAAATTGATTTTACCAATTTTGATTTAGAGGATTATGAAAAAATTGGTGATTGGGAGATTAATGAAGGAAACCTAATAGGTGATTTTGGTTTAATATTTATTGACAACCCTCGCTTAGAGTATACCATCACGGTATCTGCTAAGATTGAAGAAGGGACCTATGGAGGTTTTGGGATTTTGTTTGATACTTCCGTTATTGATGGTGAAGATACTGGTTATATCTTACAATTTGATAGAGGGTATGGCAGAGGTTCAGTAGTGATAAGACCAAGAGAAGATGGTGATGAGGGTAATGTTATACAATCACATCGTTTCGATCATTCTAATAGTTTTATTCCAGACAAGAACACTCCAGAAGGTTCGTTGTGGTGGAGTAGTGAGCATAAGGTAGAACTAACTGTTGTAGTTATAGAAGGAGTGACTTATACAAAAGTATTATCAGTAAAGATTGATGATGAGCTACTCTTTGATGATTTTACCTATGAGACTTCGGTAAGTGAAGTGAATAATTTTACTGGATTAAGAACTTGGGCTAGTATTGAGGTAGAGTTTTATAGTTTCGCTATTGAATAGAAATAATTCATATTACTTACATAAACTAATAAATGATTGGAGAAAGTGATGAAAGAAATCAAAATAGCTTATATTGGTGGTGGATCACGTTTATGGGCAAGAAATTTAATGAGTGACTTAGCTTTAGATCCGGATTTAAAAGGAGTTGTTTCTTTATACGATATTGTGAAAGAAGCGGCTGATGTGAACGCTATTATTGGTAATAAGATGATGAAACATCCTGATGCTTATGGTGGTTTTGTTTTTGAAGCTAGTAATAGTTTAAGAGAATCTTTAATTGGTGCGGATTTTGTTTTTATATCGATTTTACCAGGTACTTTTGATGAAATGGAATCCTATGTACATATTCCTGAGAAGTATGGAATCTATCAATCAGTTGGAGATACAGCAGGTATCTCTGGGATATTTAGATCCTTAATCGCCATGCCGATGTTTGAAGAAATTGCCTTAGCGATTAAGGAATATTCTCCTGATGCTTGGGTCATCAACTTTACGAATCCACTCACTATGTGTGTTAGGACACTGTATCATGTTTTTCCTAAGATTAAGGCGTTTGGGAATTGCCATGAGGTGTTTGGAACCAAGAAGATGTTAGCTAAAGTTTTACAAGCTGAAAGAGGAATTAAAACTACTTATAAAGAGATAAAAGTAAATACTCAAGGTATTAATCATTTCACTTGGTTTGATAAAGCTTATTATAAAGATATTAACTTAACAGAGGTTTTTGGAGATTTTGTTGAAAAGAACTATAGGACTGGTTTTATCGATGAGGAATACAAAAGAACTGGTTATCCTTTTGCATCAAGTGAAAAACTTAAGTTTGATTTGTTTAGAAAATATGGAATTATCGCTGCAGCAGGTGATCGCCATTTAGCTGAGTTTTTCCCGAATAATATTTATTTGGCTGATGATAATCCTACACCAAAGTGGGGTTTTTATCTTACCCCGGTTACATATCGTAAAGATAGAATGATGAAAGATGATTTAGATGCAAAAAAAATAGCTAATGGTTTGATTCCAATCAAACTAACTCCAACAGATGAAGAAGGAGTAAGACAGGTAAGAGCTTTGCTTGGATTAGAATCCTTTGTTTCAAATGTTAATATGATTAATCTTGGCCAAATACCAAACCTTCCTTTTGATTCGGTAGTTGAAACCAATGCATATTTTTGGAAGAACAATGTCCAACCAATATATAGCGGAGAAATGGAAGATAAGATTCAGTCTTTAACTATGAAACACATTCATACTCATGATTTATTGATTAAAGCTTTACAAGAAAAGGATATCAGCTATGCTTTTAGAGCTTTAAAAGATGATCTGACTGTTGAGCATCTTGATGATTCGACTCTGACAAAATTATTTGATGAAATTGTAGAAAAAGTAAAACCATACCTTAAAGCATACAAGCTGTAATGACCTTTTCGTGTAAAAAAACTTAATAAACGAATGATTATCAGATGAACTCGCTAAAAAAGTAGCGAGTTCTTTCTTTAATTTGATATTTAGTGATAGCGCTTTTATTTTTTTAAGTCTTTCTATTGACAAAAAAAAAGAATGATTATATAATAAAGCCATAAGTTAGGAAACCGATTTCCTAAATTGAATCTTTCTATAAAGAATTAAGTTCTAGAAGCATAATTTTCTATAACTAATCATTTAGATACGACTTAAGAAAGGTTTATATATGC
>NPIE01002062.1_pt1 | contig 91439 bp, 81 predicted proteins | sample 8637661 | NCBI WGS metagenome assembly NPIE01 (sample SAMN07420842, study PRJNA396082) | bioreactor metagenome | isolation source: sample BA12 brine-fed electro-methanogenic bioreactor BA | place: Japan: Kochi | collected 2016-12-09
TTATAGTGTTCTTCGACTCGGGCGGGATGGTCGTTTCGGACTATTCATGGGGGAGGGACGGTCCGGACATGGCACGGGCGGTGATAGAGGTCCCCCCGGCGGGCTTCGCCGTTCTCGTCAATTCAAACAGCGGTAGCGGTGAGGGCTACCGTCCGTGGCTGATACGCTTCGATCCATGGCTTTCGAGAATATGGCAGATGGAACTTACCGACTCGGATGCCATTTTCTATTCGGTGAGAGCCACGGGTAACGGGGGCTTCCTGGTCTCCGGGAAGGTGTCCCTTCCCGGCACACAGGCAGAGTATTCATCCCATGTCGTTAGGCTTTCCCCGGAGGACCTTTTCAACTGGGACTGATCAGAGAGTCCAGCTCCCTTACCATTTCCACCGCTCCCCTGAACACCTCCGCCGGTCCGGCGGCGGTCATGTAGGCCGGTGTGGTCACTATTCGCTTTTCCCTGTCGGTTACCGCTTCGGTGGCGGGGCACTGAACATGCGTGCAGCCCATCTTTTCTATCCGGGCCGCGGTTTCCCCCTGTGTCCCCACCGTTACCGAAGCCCCGGGAATGCACCTGGCCACCAGCACCGGAGCTATGCACATGGCTCCGATGGGTTTTCCGGCCTTCACAGCCCTTTTCAGGAACTCTTCCACGACTTTCAGGGCGGAGCAGTCGGCCCCCTTCAGTGCAAAGTCGCACAGCGTAAGGGCAGCCCCCAGCCCGCCGGGGATAACCACCGCGTCCACTTCATCGACCAGCTCCGGGGAGAGGGGCACGATTCTGCCCCTTGCTATCCTGGCTGCCTCCTCAAGGGAGTTCCTGGGTTCAACGGGTTTTCCGCTGATGTATGACACCGTTCTCCTCTGGGGGGTGTCCGGGGCTGTGAACAGCATTTCCCACCCGGCATCGTCCAGGGCTATGATTGCGGAAACAGCCTCGTGTATCTCGGTTCCGTCCATGTTGCCGCATCCTGACAGAAGAACCGCAGCCTTTTTCATACCTGCCTCCTTTACACTTCTGAAGAACACTTTCCCGCTGTTTCTAATATGTTAACAAGGAAGACGGTTTACAGGGAGGGGAATAGTGAAAAAGCCTTTGACAATTCTTTCCGTTCTCATCTTATCCGGTTTCCAGGGGTGCTACTACGGCTCCATGACCGGGGCCAGGACCCTCGGGGAAAACCACATGACTGTTACCGGCGCGGTGGGGCTGCCGGCATATCTCACCGCCGACGACAGGCGGGAAGCAGGGGAGAGCAGCATCGACGATGTCCCCATCTCTCCGTCGCTGACCTTCCTTTCCGGGGCCACGGACAGAATTGATATCGGAGCCTTCGGCAGGGCCTACGGCCTGGGTCCCATGATAAGGGTCGGCCTTCTGTCCCCGGATGAACCCTATGCGGTCTCCGTTAACGCCGGAGCCGGCTACATCGTACCCGCAAAGCTCCTGGGCACACGCTTCGGAGCCGCCGCCGGGTATTCCTTCGGGGAGTCCCTGGAGATATACGCCGGCTGGGACGGCGGATACGGCCCGGATGTCATAAACATCCCCGAGAACGCCGATGGCGAGAACGACTGGGACGAAGTGGAGAACACCTTTCACCACGCAATCAATGCCGGCGTTCTCTACTACCTTCCCCCCGCCGGCGGGGACTGGGTGCCTGAAGCCGCCGGTTTTGAGTTTTCCGTTCCCCTGGACCTCTCCAGGAATGTGGTGATGTTCGGCCTTGCGGTTACATACTGAAGGCCCGGCCGCAGCGCGACCGGGCCTTCAAAGAAGGGCTTTCTTTAGAAGGAGGCCTTGATCTCGCCCCAGGTGCTTCTGGTGAGGGCCACGAAGTCTTCGGGAACGATTATGGTGGCGCCGTCCGGGGCGTTCACGGTGAGGTCGTCGATCCAGACTATGTCGCCGGGGTTGGAGTAGGTTCTCACTTCGATGACAAGGCCGGTGTGGCCTTCGATGACCGTCCACTCCCATTCCGCCATGTCCCATCCGGTTCCGGGGCCGTATTCGTTCTGGCCGCCGGCGCTGCCGTCGTATCCGTTGATATCGTTGGGGTCGTCGTTCCAGTGGGCCCAGATCCTGCAGCTGGGAGCGGAGCTGGGGGTGACATCGTATCTCCAGAAGGAGGCGGAAACGGTGTCGCCGTCGTCGAGGCCGGTTACCCAGGCTATGAATGCCTGGGGAGTTCCCGAGGCCATGTCATCTTCGAGCTTGAGGCTCTGGCTTCCGGCATAGACCGGATCGGTGTCGATGGAGGCTATGATGTCGCCGTAGCTGCCCAGTATGGTGTCGGTGCCCTCCCAGCCGCAGGTTGCTGTTGCGGCCAGTACCGTAAGGGGCAGGGAGATAAGGAGTAAAGGAAGAAGAAATCTCATTGGAATCTCCTTTGGTATATTGTGAGAGTACAGTGAAACTCCGTCCGTCGAAGCTTAACTGAATATAATACTTAATTTGTTAAGTTTGCGTTAGTAAGGCATAAGACAATGCAGCATAATGATATGCATGTTCACACGTCATCCTCTCCCGACGCGGAGATCCCCGCATCCAGGCTCTGCCTGCTCGGGGCCGGGGCCGGTGTGGGGCGTATCGGTTTCGTAGCCCATCTCGATCTCCACCCCGGGGATTTCTGCCATGGAGGTTTCCGGGAAGAGGAGTATCTCGCGGAGCTCGACCTGGCTGAAAAGGCCGGCGGCTCTTCGGTTCTCCGGGGGCTGGAGATAGGCGAGCCCCACAGGTTCATGGCCGGGGCGGTGAAAATGTTCAGCCCCGAAGGATATGACTTCATCACAGGAGCCCTCCACTGGCTGGGGGACAGGATGATACTGGAGGAGAAGCCCTTCCTTTGTGAAGAGGCCCTTCCCCTGATCGAGGAGTACTACAGGCAGACCCTATCCATAGTCAGAGGAGGGGGCGTGGACATACTTGCCCACATGGGAATATTCAGAAGGGGGATGGCCAGGGCGGGACTGCCTGTGGACATAGACGAAACACTTTTGTTCCCCGGCCTTCTCAGTGACATTCTCTCCACCATGATCGAAGGGGGGATCGCCCTTGAGCTGAACACTTCCGGTCTCAGAAGGCCGGAAAGGACCACCTACCCCACCCTGCCGGTGCTGAAGCTTTATCATGAGCTCGGGGGCCATAGGGTAACCATCGGCTCCGACACACACAGGGAAGAGCATGTGTTCTTCGGCCTGGAGAAGGGCCGGGACCTGCTTGAGCTTTGCGGATTCAGGGGATACGGGTATTTCAGGTTAAGGGAGTATGTACACTGCCCTTTACATTGACGGGGTATTCAATTCATAGTTAGACAGGCGGTTGAGCACCGTCTGGCAAACCGGGAGAGATCCCGGGACGCAAAGCCACGGGTCCTAACCCGCACAGGGGATGCGGGAAGGATGGCCGGGCCGCCGTTTGATAATGGCAAACCGGGAGAGATCCCGGGACGCAAAGCCTACGGGTCCCAGCCCCTCCGGGGGAAGGACGGCCGGGTTACCTGACGCCCCGCCTTCGGGCGGGGGATTGGAGGTGCTCGCATGTGGAAGATCATAGTGCTTACGGCACTGCTTCTTCCGACGGTTCTGCTGGCTTCTGTTACGGAGACAGCCATTCCGTCCACCACCGAGGCCTATCTGGCTGCCGCCGATAGTGCCATGGAGGATGGAGACTTTGGCGCTGCGCTTCTTCTTTACGAGGAAGCAGTTGAGAGAGATCCCCACTCTCAGGTTGCCCTCGCCGGAAGGCTCATTGCCTTCTCGAGGAGCAGAGGCTCCGGGTCAGCCATCGCGGTGGCCGGTATGAACTGAGCTGAAGGTCCCGGCGGTAGGGTCCTTGCGGCCCCTTCGCCGGGACCTGAGCCAACCGAGGAAAACGGATGTAACCTGTTGAATTCCAGTAATACCCGGTCTTTCAGCACAGGACCCGAGCCCTACAGCCCTTCCAAGTTCACCTGGTACACCATACTGGCAGCAGCCGGGGTGTATCTTTACCTTATGAACTACCAGGCCTGGTACCTCCGCTATGCAATGCTTGGCCTGATGCTGCTCCTGGCGGCGGGAGTCCTTTTCACCGGGATTAAGCAGTGGGTCCTCGCCGTGCCTGTCCTTGCGACATTCGGCGGTGTCACCTTCAGCTATGGTCCATTCTTCATGTCCCTGACCACCCTTGGGATACTCGCTGCGGCGGGGATATATTTTTTCCACAGGGTTGCCGAATCCGGTGAGAGGGTGGAGTTTCCCCTTCCTGTTAAACTGGTTGCCCTGGCATACCTGGCCCAGCTGGCTTCCATATTCGCCACACTCTACCTCCACGACAGTCCCTCCTGGAATGCGGTGAGAGAGGGGCATAAGATATTCATCGGCGCTTTGCTGCTTCCTCTGATTTATGACTGGTACGGCAGGGGGATCTGGCTTTTAAGGATGCTCAAGATGCTTACCCTCATGCTCCTGGTGATGTCCCTGTACGGGCTCTACCAGTACACATCGGGCAACCTTGACTCCCTTGGCGAGCTTTCCTCGGGTTTCGACATAGTGGGCAGGGTGTACTCGACCATAGTCGGCGGACCCAACGCCTATTCCGGTGTTCTCGAGCTTCTGGTCCCCACCGTTCTTGCCTCCATGTTCCACTTCAAGAACAGGCTGTGGAAGGCGGTTGCCTTCTCTGCGGTTATCCTGGGAGTGCTTAACACGATGTATACATATTCCCGTGGGGGCTTCCTCACCGTTTCCGGGGCGTGTCTGCTTTTCCTTATCTACAGATTCAGAAGGAAAATATGGATACCTGTTGTTTCGCTGATCCTCTTCGTGGGATTCGTTGTGGCCAACGCAGAAGACTTCCACAGGCAGCTCACCATGTTCAGCGATGCGAGGTCCCTGATGCTTGATACCAGTCTTCTTCACCGCTACACATCATACAAGGGCTACCTCGAGGAGATGATGGTGAATCCCCTCGAGGGAACCGGCTGGGGCGGCAGGGAGTTTTTCCATGGGAGGACAGCGCTCTACGGTTTCTGGGAGGTTCGTCACGAAGACAGCGTGAACAAGGTGAACGAGTTCGGAGGTCTGAACTCCCTTGTCCTTGAGATGCCCCTGAAGGGCGGTGTCTTTTCCGCTGTTTCCCTTGTTCTGCTCATGGCTGCTCTTGGGGTTACAGCCATGAAGGTACTCCGTGCAGGCGGTGAATCCTCCGCCGGGTTCGGCCTTCTTTGTGGTGTGGTGGGCTTCTCTTTTCACCAGGTCTTCGACAATCTCATTCCCTGGCCCCAGACGGGAGCCTTCTTCTGGATCGTGTTCGCCCTTCTCACGGCAATGGCATATCCTTGTTGCGTGAAAGGGCAGGATTCACTATAGATTTCGGATATTGTTTCAATTAGAGGGGGTCGATCCTGATTACTTTTTTCGAGTGGATGTTCTGGGTTTCCCTGGGGCTTATTCTTCTTCCCATGGTGTTTTATCCAGGCTTCATGCTTCTTCTCGGAGTTGTTTCCAGAAAGCGGAAGAATCGCTCTTTCGATGAGTATCCCTTCGTAAGTGTGATGGTGGCCGCCAGGAATGAAGAGAAGTGCATAGGAGAAAGGATCGAGAACCTTCTCCAGCAGGACTATCCCGCCGACCGGTTCGAGATACTCGTTGCCTCCGATGTCTCCACCGATGCCACCGACGCAATCGTGAAGGCCTTCGAGGATCCGAAGGTGCGCTTCTACAGGTCCGAGGAGAGGCTGGGCAAATCCGCCCTCATGGTGAAGCTGTCACGGCTTGCCCGAGGGGAAATACTGGTATTCACCGACGCGAACACCCAGTTCAGAGAGAATACTGTGAGGGCTCTTGTGGAACCCTTCGCCGACCCCGCTGTGGGTTGTGTGGACGGCTCGAAGCAGAACAGCCTGAACAACATCACATGCGAATCGGTCTACTGGCGCTATGAGCAGATGCTTAAGGCCCTCGGAAGCCGCCTCGGAGCGGTTCTCGGGGCCACCGGAGCTGTTTTCGCAGTTCGCAAGTCCCTTTACACACCCGGGGACCCCTACCGGGCCGACGATTTCGAGACCGCTGTCACCACCCGCATAAAGGGTCATCTCTGTGTTTATAACCCCGAGGCTGTTGCAGCTGAGCCCACCCCTGACAACTCCAGCCAGTATCACCGCCTGGTCAGGATAGTAAGCTGGATGATGGGTTCGGCCTTCACGCTGATATGGAGGGCCCTGAAAGCGGGAAGGATAGGCCTTGTACTGCAGCTTCTCATTCACAAGGTCCTCAGGTGGAACATGGGCTTTTTTGCCATTTCGGCCACCATCGCGGGGATTGCACTGGGTTTCTTCGATTCATATACCAATCTGCTGTTCTTAAGCGTTGTTATTTTTGATCTTATGGCAATCGCTGGCAAGCTGCTGAAGGGCAGCATGCCCTCGATCCTGAAGCTTCCCTTTTTCTTCTGGCTCATGTGCATCGCTTCGCTGAAGGGTGTTCAGACAGCGGTTACCGCCAGATCCGCGGCGATCTGGGATCACAGCGCCAGGTAAGCCGGGCAACCAAAGGAGGTTTTCTTGATACCCATCGGAATCATAGCCGCTGTATCGTTATCCAGTGTGCCCTCGGTTTCCGGAAGCGATATTCCCATTATCCAGGAAGAGTACAATGGAATAACATCAGCAGACTACTTCGATCCTGAAGAGTATCAGGTAGGTTTCGGAGACCAGATATGGATATCCTTCCCCGGAGGCGTTCCCTTCGCCAGATCCGAGGAGTCCGTTTCAACCATCGTTCTTCCCATCGGTCTCGACGGCATACTCAGCGTTCCCGGAATGCCCCCCATAAATGTATCGGGCCTCAACCTTGCAGACCTCAGGCTGATGATAGAGAACATGGTAAGGCGCAGCTACGGCAGCTTCGCCGTTACATCCGGTCTGGCCAGATCAGCCAGTTTCGAGATACCGGTAACCGGTCAGGTGAGGCGTCCGGGGATATCAGCGGTTAACGGCCTCACAAGGCTCAGTGAAGTCCTTTCCGAGGCAGGGGGCGCAACGGCCACCGCCGCGGTGTCCAACATTCTCGTGGTTACCGCCGGCGGAGATTCCTCCTTTTACGATCTGAACAGATTCACCCTCCACGGCGACATCGGCTCGAATCCCCTAATGAGGAGGAACACAAGGGTGCATGTTTTCCCCTCTGAATCCACCATCATCCTTGAGGGCGCTCTCTCTTCTTCCTCAGAGAACCCGTCTCCCTCGGGCCAGCAGCCGTCAACCATTATTGATTCACAGCGGATGGTTGTGGAATACATTCCCGGCGAAACCCCGGGAGAAGCCCTGAGCAGGATAGGAGGAGCGTCGGACGGGGCGAATGTCTCCGGCTGTTTCGTCCACAGGACCACCGGCTCCGGCCAGGAGTATGAGATACTGCCCTTCGACCTCCGGCGGAGCGCCGAAGAGTTCTCCCTGGCTCCAGGGGACAGGATAGTGGTCCCCTTCGCGGAACGGTTCGTTAATGTGGTGGGAGAGGTCAGGGCACCGGCGCCGGTGGCGTATTCCCCGGGAATGACGGTGAACTACTACATAGGCATGGCCGGCGGCTTCCTGCAGACCGCCAGGCGCAATTCCATAAGGATCGTTCACCCCGGCGGCGAAACCTGGAACGCCGAGCTTACCTCCATCGTTCCCCAGGGGGCCACAGTGGAAGTACCCAGGGTGGCGGTGCAGTTCTGGCAGGAGTACCTGACCATCCTCACCGGTGTAGCCACAGTAGTTATCTCTTACCAGAGTCTGTTTCAATAGGGGATCTTATGAGAAATTCACCCGACAGTTTTCTGTACACCCTCCTGAAGAACAGGAAGTTCATACTCAAAAGCCTGCTTCTAGTCATGGCTGTCACCGTTGGTGTTACATTCCTTCTGCCGAAGAAATACACTGTGAAAACGGTCATACTGCCCCCCGAGGAGCCGGCCTCCCCGGGTCTCAGCATCGGCGGGCTTTCCATGGGTGAATTCGCCGGCTTCTTCAGCGGGGGAATGGGCTATTCCCTTCCCCTGATGACCACCCTCTCCGATGTCTACGCGAAAATACTCAACAGCCGTACCCTTATAGACAATGTGATAATCAGTACAGGGTATGCCGATACCGTGGGCATAAACGAAAAGCATCCCGATAACCCCGAAGTCGCCATGTTCCTCGCCAGGCGCCATTTCAGCAAGAACTACAGCGCAAGCGTGGGCTCCTCGGGGTTCATAGAGATCGAAGTGACCACCGGTGATCCATACTACTCAGTGGGTGTTTCCGAGAGGGTTGTCTTCCTTCTGGACAGCATCAACACCGACATAACCATGACCCGCTACAGGGAGAACCGGCAGATCACCGAGAACCAGCTTCAGGTTTCCAGGGCCGCCCTGGAGAGAACCACTGCAAGCCTCGTAGGTTTCGAGGAGGAATACGGTTCCATCATGCCCGAAGAGGAGATCATTGAACTCATGGGCGTGATGGCTGAAATGAAGGGCAGGTACATAGAGACCACCCTGATGGCCAACGCAATACGCAACGGTATCAGGTACGGAACAACCGCCCAGATCCTGGAACTGGAAACCGAGGCCCGGGCCCTCAGCCAGGCCATTACCATGATCGAAACCGGTTCAGACGAATACTCCGACATTAACATGGGCCCCGGCATTCGGGATCTTCCCCCGGCGGTGATCGAATACGCAAGGCTGAGGACCGATTTCGAAATGCACCTGAAAATGGCCGCCGCCCTGGAACTGCAGGTCGAACAGGCCCTTGTTCAGGAGGCGAATGTAAAAAGCTCCATCAGGCTCCTCGATCCGCCCCGGCATCCCGGCTGGAAAAGCAAGCCGAAAAAGCTCTACATCTGGCTTGAGGTCTTCCTTGCCGCTTCAATACTTCTGGGCGCCTTCATCTTCTCCAGGGAGAAGATGCTTTTACTGAAGGAAGAGAAGCCCGAAGTATGGGCAAAGTGGGATGCCATGTTCAAGGAGATCCGGGGGGACTTCAAACGGAAGAAGTGACCCCTCAGCGGACCACTTCAGTGCCCATCCTTTCGGCGATCACGCCGGGAAGCCTTATGCCGCCGTCTTCCTGCTGATTGTTCTCAACAAGTGAAATGATGAGCCGGGGAAGTGCGAGGCCTGATCCGTTCAGCGTGTGAAGGAAGAGGGGTTTTCCACCGGAGGCCGGGCGGAACTTCATGGAACCCCTTCTGGCCTGAAAATCCCTGAAGTTGGAGATGGAAGAAACCTCAAGCCACTTTTCCTGTCCGGCGGACCATATCTCGATGTCGAAGCACCTCGCCGCGGCGAAGCTCAGGTCTCCCGTTGCAAGGAGAAGGACACGGTACGGGATTTGGAGCTCCCTGAGCATACCGGTAACGTGGTCCACCATCTCCCTGTGGGCTTCATCGGAGCGATCAGGGTGTTCGAACCGGACCATTTCCACCTTTTCGAACTGGTGAACCCTGTTCAGCCCCCTGGTGTCCTTGCCGTAGCTCCCCGCTTCCCTCCTGAAACAGGGGGTGTATCCGCAGAGTTTCAGCGGCAGTGCGGACTCCTCAAGGGTGCATTCCCTGTAGATGTTCGTAATGGGTACCTCTCCTGTGGGAATGAGGTAGAGGCCGTCCCTCTGTATCTCGTACATGTCATCGGCCATCTTTGGCAGCTGGGCGGTGGCCGCCATGGAGTCCCCGTTAGCCAGGAAGGGTGACCATACTTCCTCGATGCCCCGCTGGGTGTGATAGTCCAGCATCCAGTTGATGAGGACCCTCTGAAGCCTGGCTGCCCAGCCCCGGAAGAGTATGAAGTTAGATCCGGCAATCTTCCCGGCTTCCGCCGGGTCGTAAACATCCTTCATCAGTTCCCAGTGGGGTCTGGGCTCGAAGGTGAAATGGGGGATGGTTCCCTGCCTGTCCACCTCAAGGTTGTTTTCCTCACCGCCCCGGGGTACGTCATGGTCGGGTATGTTGGGAAACCCCAGCTCAAGCCGGGCAAGGGACATGTCGATCTCAGAAAGTTCCTTCTCCAGGCCCGATAATATCTCGCCTGTGGCGCGGCTTTTCTCCATCTCCTGACCGGGGGATTCTCCGCTCTTCTTTTTCATGGCAACGGCCTTGCTGAGGGCGTTCCTTTCGCTGCGGAGCTCTTCTATACGGAGCATCAGGGTCCTTCTGCGCCCGTCGGCATCAAGCCATGCTTTGTAGTCGGTCTTTTCGTTCTTGTCGGCGATGGCTCCGGCCACCAGTTCAGGTTCGTTCCTGAGTATCTTTCTGTCAAGCATTTCTGCCCCTCCGGATTCCTTTAGAAAATATGAGGGAGGAATATAAGCAGCCCCGCCGCCGCGGCGGCAATGGAGGCGGCCAGAACACCGGCTGCGGCTGTGTCCTTTGCCTTCTTTACCAGTTCGTGCCTTTCCGGGGCGACCCGGTCCGCCAGGAACTCGACGGCTGTATTCAGTGCCTCCGCCGCCCACACCAGCCCTGTGGCAAGGGCAAGGACCGCCCACTCCAGTGCTGTTACCCGAAGGGCCGCAGCAAGGGCCGCCACCGCCAGTGTGGCCGAGAGGTGGATCCTGGCGTTCATCTGGGTCCTTACCAGGGTTCCAAGACCCCTGAAGGCGTGGCCGAAGCTCTCAATTCTCTTCCTTACCATAATCCCGGGTGTATCCTTCCCTGACTGTCCATGGAAATCGATAGTGAGAAGCCCGGCTCCCCCCCTGCGGGGGAGATTCCGGCGGCGGCGATACCGCAGGCTACTCCTATGGCCGCCCCCATTATCACATCGGATGGGTAGTGCCGTCCCAGATTGACCCTGGAGAGGCAGGTGTACAGCGCGAAGGTAGCCGCCGGGATCCCTGCGGTGGCTCCGTGGTCGGTCCACAGCACCGCCGCGGCACAGGCGGCGCCTGCGGCGTGACCCGAGGGGAAACTCCTGCTGTCGGAGCCGTCGGGCCTGGTTCGCCCGGTTACCCGCTTAAGCCCCAGGGTGAGACCGTAGGTATAGAGCAGACCTCGGCAGAGGTCCTCCCCTGTGCTCTCAAGGGAGGGTTCCCCGGCGAGGATACCGGTGAGCCAGACGCCGGCGGAGGAAAGGGGCAGGACCGGGCCGAAGAGGAGATCGTCGGCCCGGTCGAGGGTGTGAAAGGGGGTCCGGGGAAGGAAGTCACGGTGGCCGACGGGGGATTCAAGGAAACCCGCGGCGAAAGCCCCTGCGGAACCTGCTCCTAGAACAAGCAGGGGATCAGCGGTGAACAGGTTCTCCCCGGTTTCCAGTGTGTTGTGCACCAGACCGCCACGGGCGATCCCTGCCAATACCAGAACAAGGAGAAACTCAGCCCCTGTAGAAATCCCTGACAGCCTGAATGACCTCATTACGCTCTTCCGTTGTGAGTTCACCGAAAACAGGCAGGGAAATGGCCTTTTCGCTGCACTCTTCCGATACACTGAAGTCGCCCCGGGAATGGCCCAGCTCCCGGAAGCACTCCTGCAGGTGAAGGGGGAGGGGGTAGTAGATAGCTGAACCGATCTGTCTGTCCCTCAGCCAGGCCAGAAGTTCATCACGTTTTTCCGCCATTATGGTGTACTGGTTGTAGATGGACCACGCCCTGGGGTCTATCACCGGGGTCTTGACCTCCTGGATGTCGGCGAAGGCGCTGTTATAGGCCTCGGCGTTCCCTCGCCTTCCCTGGTGCCAGCCTTCCAGCCGGCGGAGCTTCACCCTGAGAAATCCCGCCTGGAGGGCGTCCAGCCTGCTGTTGGTTCCCACCTCGCAGTGGAGATAGCCCTGCCCTCCGTGTTCCCGGAGGCTTCTGAGCCTGTCCGCCAGTTCACTTGAGACCGTGGTTACCATGCCGCCGTCGCCCAGGGCGCCCAGGTTCTTCGAGGGGAAGAAGCTGAAGCATCCCGCCGCTCCCAGGGATCCCGCTTTTCTGTCCCTCCACCGGGCGCCTACAGCCTGGGCGGCATCTTCCACGACGGGGAGTTCCCATCTGGAGGTGATCTCGCAGATGGCGTCCATGTTGGCCATCTGGCCGAAAATGTGCACGGGGATCACCGCGGCGACCCTTCTTCCTGTCAGCCTGTGAACAACGCCCCGCTCGGTGACGGCGCAGTTATTGTTAAGCCACTCCTCCAGCTTCTCGGGGTCCATGTTGAAGGTGTCCGGCAGTATGTCCACGAAGGCGGGTACCCCGCCGGCCCTTACTATGGCCCCGGCTGTGGCGAAGAAGGTGAATGGGACAGTGAGGGCCATGTCGTTCTTACCCAGACCCACCGCCTGCAGGGCAAGGATCAGGGCGTCGGTTCCCGAGGCGCATCCAACGGCGTGGGGAACTCCGGAGTAGTCGGCGAATTCCTTCTCGAGCTGTTCCATTTCCGGGCCCTTTATGAACCTGGATGTTTCCAGGGCTTCCCTGAAAACCTCCTTCAGCTCTTCTTTTATTTCGGCGTGCTGTCTGTTGATATCCAGCAGAGGTACAGGCATTGCATTCCTTTCACCGGGCTCAGTGAGCGCCCTTTCCCGTGAGAACCACAAGCACAGTTCTGGCCAGTATTTCCAGATCCAGGAACAGGGACTGGTTCTCTATGTATTGAAAATCGTGTTTCAGTTTTTTCGAGACGTCTTCGATGGTGGTGTCGTATTCCAGTTTGACCTGCGCCCAGCCGGTTATTCCGGGCTTCACCGTGAGCCGCTTGTCGTAGAAGGGGTAGATGTTCCTCAGCTCAGTGATTATCTCAGGCCGTTCCGGCCGGGGCCCCACCACCGCCATGTCCCCCGTGAGGACATTCAGGAACTGGGGGACTTCGTCGATGCGTGTTTTTCGAATGAACCTGCCAACCCGGGTAACCCTGGAGTCATCCTTCCCGGCCCACACGGCACCGGTTCCCTTTTCCGCGTTACGAACCATGGAGCGGAACTTGAAGATGCGGTATTCCCGGCCTCCCTCACCGGTTCTTTTCTGCCGGTAGAACACACCGCCGGGGGAGTCGATGACTATTGCCGCCGAGACCGCTATCCACACCGGCATCCCCAGCAGAATGACCAGGAGGCTTATCAGATAGTCACCGGTGGTCCGAACAAGCTTCTCCCAGAAGGAAAGCCTGTCGGGGAGAAGCTCCATCAGGGGCTGCCCGAGGATCTGCGTGTTGTGCACATGCCCCGCCACCACATCGAAAAGGTCGGGGAGGAGCTTTACCCTGAGCCTGTTCTGAACGGCGGGCATCAGAACGGACAGCACGTCGTCGTGGAAGTTTGAGGCTATGGTTACCAGAAGGTCGGATATGTTGTGCTCCCTTGCGAGCCTGTCGATATCGCTGATGTTCCCAAGGGGTTCTTCTCCCACCGCCGGTTCCGCCACAGGATGGGGAGGCGTGATGAATCCCTTTATGGAGTATCCCAGGGATGGGTTGATCCTGAGGTATTCCACCAGTTCCCTGGCTGATGGTCCGAGACCTATTACAAGGGCGTTCCTGTTGAGCCTGCCCCTTTTTGCCAGCCGTCTTTCCAGGAGCCTGGAGACACAGCGGGCCATGAACACGAACATGTTCACGAGGGCGAAGTAGATGAAGAATATCCACCGTCCGATGGATGCCTCAGGGGCGATGAGAAAGGCGAAGAGTGAGAGAATGACGAAGCCTGCCAGAACGGGTTTGAAAACCATTCTTATCTCGTCGGCCCAGCTTCTGTCCCAGTGGAGACGGTATGCTCCGGTGGCGGCGAAAATAAGCCACCAGTAGAATATGGAAAAAGAACTGCCGGTGATTATCACATCGGTGGACACCGCCGAAATGCCGGGGAAAATGCCCCATCTGAACTTTATAAGGGCTGCGAAATAGAGGGCGAAGAACACCGCGACGCCATCGAAGAGCATGCCGACGAAGATCACCGTTCTCTTCATCGGCTCCTCCTGAAAAGGTGTTTTCTGAAGGTGGAGAAGGCTCTGAGGGTCCTTCGGCCTTCGGTTGCCGGATGAAGGAGGGTCTGCCATGCCTTGTAGGCTATGTAACCGGGGCGAAGATAAAACCTTTGTCTGGCCCTGTCGCACCAGGCGACGAGATCTTCGGAGGAAAGCCCGGGAAGGTCCACCACGCAGTTGTGAAGACCCTCGGGGGTGAGCCACCGCCTGTAATCTTCGGTCTTCAGGCAGCCGGAGGATTTCAGATGGCTGTAGAGCCTGGTGCCGGGATAGGCCATGACAGGGAAGAACTGGGCTGTGTCCGGCTTCAGTTTCACCGCCATTGTGAATGTTTTTTCCAGGGTTTCCCGTGTTTCTCCGGGATTGCCCGCCATGAAGCAGCCGTGTACGAGGAGGCCGGCTTTCCTGGCCCTTTCGGCGAAGGCCAGATTCTGGTCTACGGTGGTTCCCTTGCTTACATTGTTGAGTATCTCCTGGCTGCCGGATTCATAGCCCACGATTATCATCCTGCACCCGGCGGTTTTCATGATGTTCATGGCCTCGAGGGACAGATTTGCCCGGGTATTCGCGGTCCAGGGGAGTTTGTTGCCCGCTTCTATCAGGGCACGGGAGATCTCCTGAACCCTGTTTGAATCAACACTGAAGGTATCGTCCTCGAAAACGATCTCACGGACCTGGGGGAAGTACTGCTGAATTTTCATGAACTCACCGGCCACGCTGTCCGCCGAGCGGGCCCTGTACCCTCCGCCATGGAGAACCTGGGGCCACACGCAGAAGGAGCACTTGAAGGGACAGCCCCTGCTGGTGATCATCATTACCGATGGATACCTGGCCGCGGCAAAGAAGTAGTTCTCGGGCTTCAGATGCTTCCTGTACACATCGGCCAGCAGGGGGAGGGAGTCGAGGTCTTCCACCGGTTCGCGGATGCCGGTCTGAACCATTCCCTCATCGGTGTTCAGACACAGTCCGGGGACCCCGCGAAGGTCTTTCCCGGCCTGAACGGCGTCGGCGGCTTCCGATATGGTGATATCAGCTTCCCCCCGGGCAATACCCGTGATGAAGGGAGCTTCCCGGAGCACTTCTTCGGGCATGGCGCTGGCATGGGTGCCCATGAGGAAGATATGTGTGTGCGTCAGGGCGGTCTTTATGTCCCGGGCTGTTTCCAGGTCGCTGTGGATGGATGGTGTGCTGGTGTCCATGAGGGTCATTTCAGGCTTGAAACTCCGGAGCTTTTCCAGAAGATCTTCGCTGGAAATGCCGGTGGCGGGGCAGTCCAGAAAGAGAACCTGATGGCCGCTCCTCTCCAGCATGCCAACCGCGTAGGCCATCCAGAAGGGCCAGTACATGGTGCCGCTCTTCACTATGGCCGGGGAACGGGACGACCGGGAGAACCGGCCGTTCATGAAGGGGGGGTTAACGGCGGCAACCCTCATAGGAGGCCTTCTATCTTCTCGAGGAAACGCAGGGCGGTCTTGTGCCAGGTGAACTGGCCCGCCCGGGCCCGCCCCTTCTCCCCGAGTTCCTTCAGTTTTTCCGGTGAAGCCGCCTTCAGTTCCGCCATTCCCCTCATTATGTCGATAACGGAATAGGGGTCTATGAGTATGCCGGTGTTCCCCACAACCTCTTCAAGGGCGGTGGCCTTTGACGCCATCACCGGAGCGCCGGTGGCCATGGCCTCCAGGGCCGGCAGGCCGAAACCCTCGTATACCGAGGGAATGAGAAGGGCCCTGCAGGTCATGTAGAGTTCCCGAAGCTCGTTATCGGATATGTATGTGAGTACCGTTATGGCTGACCTTGCGGGATTTGAGTCGAGGTGTTTTCTGAAGTGGCTCCAGGCTCTGTCCTTCCGCACAACCATTTTCAGCGGGGGAGTGGACCTGTCCATGGCCCAGAGCCTTCCGTAGGCGGTGAGGAAGCGGGGAATGTTCTTGTATCCCCTGGCGTTGCCCACATAGAGAAAGAAGTTCTCCCTTTCCCGTTGAATTTCCACAGGTGAGGTGAAGAGGGCCTGTCCCTCTCCTGTGATGAATATCTTGTTCGACGATGAATTGAACCTGCGGAGCACATCCAGCTTCGTGGCCATGGTTGGCACCGCCACAGCCTCGGAGTGGCCCACGGACCTGGAGAGCGCCCTCTGGAAAAGGGCCCTGCTGAAGGCGTTGCGAATGACGCTGTCGCCGAAGTAGCATGGAAGGTTCAGCACCATGAGATCGTGTACCGTGACTATGGTGGGGGCTTCGGGCTGGGGGCCTGCCATGGAAAAATTAAGGAAAACATCCGGGGAGAGAGAGTTGATCCTCTGGGAAAGCCTTTTGTTGGAGTTGGCCCTGAACCTGGAGGAGTTGTCGTGTATGATGGCGGCGTCGGTACCATCCATGTGGAATGAGGCGTCCTGCTGCATGAGAAGGCTTATCTTCCACCGGGGACGCTCCTCCATTATGCACTTGGTGACATTCAGTGCGAACCTGCTTATGCCGTCTACGTTCTTCTGCACCGCCCTTGCGTCGATGAGCAGGTGGGGGCTCATCTGGCGAGGCCCCTCTTCCTCAGTTCTTCGGTGGCCCTGTCGACCATGTCGGTGGCGCTCTGGCTTTCCACCCATTCACAGAGCTCGCTTACTCCGCTCTCGAAGGCAATTTCTGCCTTGAAGCCCAGTTCTTCCCCGGCCCTGGAAACATCGGCGAAGCAATGGCGGATGTCCCCCGCCCTGTACTGGTTGTTCACTATGAAATTGTCGGTGGGCTGCCCCAGCTCCCTTGCGATGGCCTCTCCTACCTGCCTGACCGAGAGCTTTCGCCCGGTGCCCAGGTTGTAAACCCTCCCGGCGGAGAACGGGTTCTCTATGGCGGCAAGACAACCCCTGGCAATGTCCCGGACATGGATGAAATCCCTGCTCTGGCCGCCGTCTTCGAATATCACCGGGGGTTTTCCGTTAAGAAGCCTGGAGGCGAAAATGGCCCCCACCCCGGTGTAGGGGTTGGACAGGGCCTGTCTTTCACCGTAGACATTGAAGAACCTCATTGCCACGGCGGGAATGCCATAGGCATCTCCCACGGCCAGGAAGAGCTCTTCGTGGTCGCGCTTGTTCACAGCGTAGACGCTGGTGGGGAACAGGGGTTTCGTTTCCGGCGTGGGTGCCGGGAGGCACCCGCCGCCGCAGCCGGGGCACAGAATTTCCCATTGCCGGCTGGCCAGCTGTTCCGGGGTTCTCAGCCTGGGGAAAACCCCGCCGCACTCGGGACATTCATACAGCCCTTCGCCGTATATGGACATGGAGCTGGCAACAAGCATCTTCTCGATGTGGTCCTTCTGCTTCGCCGCCTCTTCCAGGACCACCGCGGCTCCCATGGTGTTTATGGAGGTGTATCTGGTTATCTCGTACATGGACTGGCCAACTCCCACCGCAGCGGCGAAATGAACCAGTATGTCGCAGTTCTTCAGGGCACCGGCAAAGGATTCGGCATCCCGGACATCCCCCTTGATTAGCTCGACTTCGCCGTTGAGATACCCCGGCCTGACGGCATTCTCGCCGTGAACCTGGGGTTCGAGGTTGTCGTAAGCCTTAACAGTATAGCCCTGTTCAAGAAAAAGGTCCGCGAGATGCGAGCCGATGAAACCTGCTCCTCCGGTGATAAGAACCCTTTTCCCCATTGTATCCCCCTTAGATTCGCACGGGGAGGGAATGGCTCTCCGCGCCGCTGAGTTTTGTTTCACTGACTGGGTAAAATAACAGAATGGACCCTTTTCGCACAGTTTACCTGATATCCTCGATGACTTCGATGAGCCGGTGTATGCCGGACATGAGGTTTCTCTTCTCCCTGACGAAATCAAGGGCCCCGCCGGTCATGTTCCCGGTGTTTCCCGCAATGACCCCGGATAGGGCCAGGGCACCCTGCTCCGGTGTGCCGTCGAAGAGATATCCTGTTTCCCCGTGGACTATGTTGTCGAGGAAGCCCCCCTCGGAAACCGCCACCACCGGTGTTCCACAGGCCATGGCCTCCAGCGGCACAAGGCCGTATGGTTCCCTTCTCTGGCAGCAGAGAACGGCGGCGGCGGTCCTGTAAAGCTCCCGAAGTTCAATGTTGGAGATGCCCCTTCTTATGCTGATCTTCACCGAGAGTCGCTCGGCCACCGCCTTCAGGGTATCACCATGGCCGGGGAACTCCCTGTCCGCGGCGATGATGAGCTGTGGTCTTATTCCCTCGGGGATGAGACTGAGTATCCTTATGGAGGTTTCGTGGCCCTTGAAGGGCCAGAGTGCTCCCACTGAGAAAACGTGTTTGTCCCGGGCTTCCCCCGCGGCTCCAGGGGAGAAGAACTCCGTGTCGACCCCCGGGGGCACCACCGCGGAGTCACGGCTGTAGATATCCTGTATCCTCTTCCTCATGTAGCTGGAGAATGTCGCTATGCGGTCTGCGGAGGCCGCCGATGAAATGTCCATGCGTTTCTCCAGGGCCTCCAGTGGTTTCAGCGCCAGTTCACCCGCCGGGGAACCGGTCCTTCTTATTATGTCCTTCTCGTAGATGTGCCTTGGGTATTCGTAGCAGAAGTAGAGGGAGGGCACGGTGAGATACTCAAGAACCGGAGGCGCCGCCACGGGCATGGTGTTGTGTACAAGGGCGATGTCCGCGGTGCGGTTGATGCTTTCCGCTATTCCCCGGCAGACCTTCCTGAAGCTGAGCAGCCTTGCCGCAAGGAAAACCGGAGCCACCGGCCTGAGAAGGCCCGAGGGTCTTTTCCACATGGGGTAGGGGTAAACCCTTTCCCTTATGTTCCCGGAGGGGGTGAAGGAACCGCTGCCCCGGGGGCGGTGCACATCAAGGGAGTATTCCCCGGCAAGCCCCCGGGCGAACTGCCCGGCGACCCTGATGCCGCCTCCCGAGGGGAGCATGTGGAAAACAGCCAGCCTTCTTTTCATTGGACCCTTCCGCCCTGTACTTGAGTTACAGGGGCACAGGTTGAATATTCAGCGCTGCGGACGACTTCCCGGCCAATATAACCATAACCCGGAGATGCGATGACCCGAATAGCCTTTGTTTCCACATTTCCCCCGGAGCCTCTGATGTCCGGTTTCTCAATGAGGATCCATGGAATGCTCGACGGAGTTCCCGGGGAATACGATCTGCTGAGGGTGTATCCGAAGAACGACTGTCAGGAGAAATACCCGCCCCATGTCAGCTTTTCTCCCGGAACGGTTTCCAGGCTGGAGGAATTCCTCTCGCCTGTGCCCAGGATAATCCTGGACCATGGGAGTTCTTCACAGAGAGACCTGGTATCCTCCAGTATCAGCGGCTTCGACCCGGAACTTATCATAGCCTCGGGCATTCATGTCATTCCCCTGTTACCCCGGGGGCGTCCCTTCATTTATGATGCCCACAACATAGAATGGCATCTCGCCTGGAGGCTGTTCAGGTATTCCAGTGCCCCCTTCTCCGTCAGGATCCACAGATTCCTGACCTGCATGAAGCTGAAGAGGTGGGAGGAGGGCATTGTGCGGAAGTGCCGGGGTATGATCGCCTGCTCAGCCACCGATGCTGACTACTTCGGAGGGTTGAGGGGAGAGGAAGTCCCGGTGGTCTTCAACGGTGTGGATTCCGCCTACTGGCGGTGCGACAGGGATCCTGTTCCCGGGGAGATCCTTTTCTGTGGCGATATGGGGTACTATCCCAATCAGGAAGCCGTGGAGCATGTGGTACGGAATGTTCTTCCCCCCCTGCGAAGCATGGGCTGGAAGGGGAGGTTCATTATCTGCGGGAAGGACCCTTCCCCGGGGGTTCGCGCCCTTGAAGCCCCGGATGTGGTTGTCACCGGAACCGTGGAAGACGTGAGGCCATTCTATGGAAGGGCATGCCTTCTTCTTGCCCCGATGAAGATAGGAAGCGGCACACCCCTGAAGGTGCTCACCGCCATGGCCGCCGGCCTGCCCGTGGTTACCACCACCCGGATAGCGGTGAGCCTTGGTCTTCAGGATTCAGGGGTGCTTTTCCAGGCGGATACCCCGGAAGGTACCGCCGGAGCGGTAATGAAGCTTCTGGGGGACCCCGAACTGGCCGGCGGAATGTCCCAGGCGGGGATTCAGAAGGTGGAGAACAGCTACAGCTGGAGGGTCACCGGCGGGAAGTACTGGGAAGAGACAGGAAGGTTTATCGAAGAATTTCGCTGAATGCCCTAATGGTGGCATCGGCGCAGTTCCGCCAGGTCAGCTCCCTGAACAGATCTTCCCCGGCTGCCCTGGCTTCTTCCGTGAGGCCCTTTTCCAGAGCCTCCGCCATGCCAGAGGCTATGCTGAGATGGTCGAGGGGGTCAACGGCATAGACAGCTTCACCGTACAGTTCCCCCAGGGCGCTGTTGCCGGAGCACACAACTGGAAGACCGAAACCCAGGGCTTCCGGAACGGTGAACCCGAATCCCTCATAAAGGGCGGGATGAACAAGGCAGACAGCCTTCCGATAGAGCTCAGCAAGCTGTTTTTCTGAAACATATCCGGTGAACCCTATTTTTTCCGCCGCGGGGGAAGCTCCCGCGGCTTCCAGTATCTCGTCGCTTCTGTATCCCATTCCGCCGGCGATCACAAGGGGGGGCAGATCCCTGTTCCCGCTCCAGACCTCTTCGTATGCCCTTATCAGCATCGGTATGTTCTTCCTGGGTTCGACGGTGCCCACCGCCAGCAGGTGTTCTCCCCTTGAGGGACGGGCCTTCACCGAGGGCATCAGATGGTCTATCCCCAGCCTGGTCAGCCATGTTTTTCCAGAGGCCTTTGGAAAGTGGTTGAGGAGGTCCGTTTCGGTGCATCTGGAGTTCACCATTATGCCGTCTGCTCCCTCGACGATGTTCGCCACCTTTCTTTCCCAGGCGGCTGCTTCCCCGGGGGGTTTCGTGTCGGAGAGCATAAGGAACGCCAGATCGTGGACCATGACCGTCTGCCTGAACCTGGAGTTCTCAGGGAGAAGACAGCCGTTGGGGGAGTGGACCAGGTTGATTCCCCTGAGCCTTGAGTACACCGCCGGGAGCAGCCCGTCGGTGAATCGTCCGGTGGAGAGCAGGGGATGGACCCGCACAGGTACGGAGGAGAACAGTTTTTCCGCTTGCCTTCTCCAGCGCCATCGGGCCCACCCTTCGGGATGGTGGCCGGCGGACGCTATGGCCTGGGTCAGTTCCACCATGTACCTGCCTATGCCGGTGGGGTTGGCCGGCGGGCAGTCCACATGGATCGCCAGTTTCAGTTTCACCCTTTCCCGAACAGGGCGGGAGGACGCTTTTCAGGCATATTGAAAACTCCGTGGAGAACCGCAAGCCACATCCAGTAAACCAGCCTGTAGCGGCCCTTCAAAGGATAGATAACGGTCTTTGCCAGGGACGCGCTGAAGTAGTATGCGATGAAGGCGATCATCTGCGGGGGGGCGAGATTCCTTGCGGCGAAGAGGAATCTGTTCCTGTGGGTGAAATAGACCGCAAATGGCGAGAGCACCCCGCCGGTGGTCACGGAGACATGGTGAACCACCCTTGCCCGGGGAACGAGCCAGTTCTTCAGCCCCATTTTCATGGTCCTTATGCTGTGTTCTGCGTCTTCATGGTAGATGAAGAAGTCCGGGTTCTGATATCCGATCTCGGCATAGTGGGCGGTTCGCATCATCATGGCGCAGGCTGATACTATCTCTATCTCCACAGGCTCCCCGGGAAGATCGGAAACCCTCTCGTAAAGATGGGCCATGTCCATTTTCCATGGTATGAACCTGCCCCCGGCATGCCAGAGCAGGTCCTGTCTCTCGTAGTATGTCACAGCCGGGGTGACCAGCCCGGCGCCTGGATCATCAATGAGTTTGCCTGCGAGGAGGGACATGGTATCGGGTTCCACCTCGGTATCGTTGTTAAGCAGGATCACATAATCCACTTCATCCTTTATGAGTTCATAAGCCTTTATGTTGCCGTCGATGACCCCGGCATTGGAGTCGTTCTTCAGGAACCTTATGTCAGGGTGTTCAAGTATCCAGCCGGGGGCCCCGTCCCTGGAGTGGTTGTCCACAAGCCCTATGATGATGCTGACATTTTCCGAGCGAAACACCGAACGGATGCAGATCTCGGTAAGGTCCCACTGATTGTAGTTGACCATCATTACGCCTATCCGCGGCTGCTTTTTCCCTGTGGTGTTCGGCACCTGAAGTTACCCCCCCGGTTCAAGGATAGTGTTAGAAGAAGTCTCACTGAACAGCTGAACAATAAGGTCTGGCCATGCAATTTCAAACCCGCTTTTCTATTATGTATATTTGCTTCTCAATCGACGGGAGGGGTCATTGACACGGGAAGTAACAGTTCTGACCGTTGCCTTCGGTCAGGAGGGGCAGGTTGCCGAATGGTATCGCGCCTGGAGCAGAACGGGAGCCCGCTGTCTTGTCTGCGACAACGGCGGGGGGCTTTCCGAACCCCTCCCGGCGGGGCTGGAGGCCATTCCATTCGAAGGGAACGATGGTTTCGGCCAGGGGATCAACCGCGGGGTGCTGGCCTCGAGGACGAACCTGGTGCTTGTAACCAATCCCGACACACTGCCAGTGGATGACACCAGCCTCCCGACACTTCTGGGAAGCCATTCCCTGGGGATGATATCCGGGGGGGTCACAATTGACCGCTGCGGAAGGCAGGTACATTCCACCGGTGTATGGCCGGATATTCCCTGGGTAAGAAGGCAGCTCTTCAGACCTGCGGAAACGCTCTGGAGGGCCGACCGCCTCGACTGGATACAGGGTTCCCTGATGCTCTTCAACAGAGACGAGTTCCTGGATCTGGGGGGGTTCGGCGCAGCCTTCCCTTTGTATTTCGAGGATACGGACATCTGTGCCAGGGCTTCCGGGGCAGGACTTCGTATGAATTACAGCGAAGAAGCGGTATTCTACCACTGCTCAGGCACAGGTTCCTCGGGCTCCGCTGCCCTGAGGCTGGCCTGCTTCCACTGGGGCATGGCGGAGTTCTTCAGAATTCATCGAAGTGATGATTACAGCGGCGCTAAGGGGTTAATAATGCTCAAATGCCTTCTCAGGGCCGGTGCGTTACTGGGAGTGAAGCCCCGAAGCGGGGCCGGTTATTTCGCCGCCCTGACCGCCCTTGTGAGGAACACCCCTCCTGCCCTTCCGGAGCGTGCCGATGGCTGAGAGGAAGAAGCCCGGTCAGGACGGCAAGCTCCTGGGGCTATCCGCAATGTCCTTCGGCAACGCAGCCTCCGCTATCCTTTCCTTCTTCAGGTTCGCCCAGATCACCGCCATTTTCGGCGCGAACTGGCAGACCGATGCCCTTGCGGTGGCAATGGTGTTCCCCATACTGGTGAAGGATGTGGTGGCACACTCCTTCGGCTCGGCCTTCATTCCCATATACTCCAGGGTCATGGAGAACGGACGCCCCGGGGACGGCGTGGTTTTCGTGAACAGGGTTCTCTGCTGGATAATCCTGGTGGGTCTGGTCTTCCTGCCATCACTCTGGTACCTCAGCCCCTCCCTGGTGAGGCTGGTGAGCCCGAACGGTTCTCCTGAGCTTCTCTCCCTGGGAGTGAACCTTCTCAGGATCATACTTCCGATCATCATAATCGGCCCCCTGAAGGGGATACTCACCAACTTCATCACCTATGAGAAGCGGTTCAGGATACTGCCCATGGGAATAATGCTGGACCTTCTCATCTCACTGGGAATAATAATGGTGGTCAGGAACGGCATCGGGGTAACCATCATCCCTGTCTCCATGCTGGCCGGGGCCGTCATTGAAACCCTTTTCCTGCTCTACCATTCATGGCGCAGCGGTTTTTCCATCAAGCCCTCGGTGGCGGTTGACCCCTATCTCAGTCAGCTGGCCAGGATGTCACTGCCGGTGGTCATGGGCACACTGGTGGGTTTCTTCGCCCCGATAGCCGACAAGATGCTCGCCTCATTCCTGCCGGAGAGTTCCGTCACCGCCATCGATTACGCGAACAGGATAAAAACTATTGTCCTGTCAATCGTTTTCGGACCCTTCCTTGTGTTCGCCGATCTGTCCTTCTCCGCCGAGGCCGCCAGGGGCAAACTTGACTCCCTGCTTGAGGTGCTTCGGAGGAACATGAATGTAACCTCACTGGTGATGTTCCCCACGGCGTTCCTTCTCTCCGCCCTTTCGGTGCCGGTGGTTTCCGTGTTCTTCCAGAGGGGGAATCTCACCGGTTCCGACGCCGCCTACATAGGATATGCCCTGGCCTTCTACGCTCCATGGCTGGCCCAGTTCGGCATCGGCTCACTTGTTTCCAGAACGTTCTACGCCCAGAAGGACTCCAGAACCCCGGTGACCATCGGGATAATAGGGGTAATCGTCAATGTGCTTCTGAACCTGATACTCGTGGGCCCCCTTGGCATCGGCGGTCTCGCCCTTGCCACCACCGTTACCTCAACGGCCAAGACCGTTTATCTCATCTGGTCCCTCTCAAGGAAGATGGGGGGACTTGACCTTAAGCTGATCGCCGGGGAACAGCTGAAGCTCCTCGGGGCAAACCTTCTTGCCGTGGCGGCATGCCTGGGGATTGGGCACATCTGGGCCTTCAGCACCGAGGCGCCCTTCACCACAAGGGTCTTTCAGCTGGCCGTCTATGCCTTCACCGGCCTGTCGGTTTCCGTGACCCTTCTTCACCTGTTCAGGAGCACATCGTTCCAGAGGGCCCGGGTGGAGGTATTCAACAAGTTCGGGAACCGCATTATGCGCCGTGGCTAGAAAGTGTTCGCCAGAATTTCCCTGAACCGCTTTCTGGGTATCTCCACCGAGTAGTTCTCGTGTACCCAGCGGTTTGCCGCCCGTCGGATCTCAAGGGTTTCCGCCCAGTTCTCCTGGAGGTAGTCCATCTGTGACGCCAGCTCCTGTGCGGTGGTGAAGGTCCTTACCAGCTCAGGGGCCTCAACGGCGATGTGGGTCCAGGGTTTCGCCAGTGTGAAAAGCCCCGAGGCGATGTAATCGTTAACCTTCATCTGGTAGTGAAGGGGAACCTTCTTCACAGTGGCCACACCAACCTGATAGTTGCCCAGAAGCGACGGGATCTCAAGCCTGGGCACAGGGGGAAGCCTTCTCACACGGCCTCCGGTCCTATTGCACATGGCATCTATTCTGCCTGTATTCTCGCCGGTTCCCACAATGTCGCCCTTCATGTTCTTCGAAAGCATTACACCCTCTATGAAGAGCTCCGGTTCCCTGAATGGATTGATCGTGGTGAGAAGGACAGCCCTTTCCGCGGCGGGGTGCTCGGTGTAGGTGAACCGGGAAAGGTCCTGGTTGTGGGGAAGTATCTCAACCCCGGGTATGTAGGTAAGGGGGCAGGCTGTGGCGAAGAGGGCGCCGGACAGAAGACGGTTCAGCCTCTCACCTTTCAGCGAGGGCTCGGGGGAGTGTAATCGGAGGGCATAGGGAACACCGGCGTGGAGGGCCTGGAAGCCGGCGTCGGAATCAAGGCAGAGAACGAAGTCTGCCCGGAAGGTGTTGAAGTATTTTCCAAGCTTGACCCGGAAGAGACGCCTGGCGGCAGCGTCCCTGAATCGGTCGAGGGGGCGGGACAGGGGCCTGCCGGAAAGTACTCCAGCTACCTTGATGCCCTCAATGGTCCTTTCCCCCGGGGGAAAGTCCCGTATGAGATACATTGCTTCGTGCTCGTTCCCGAAGAGGTCGAGGGGCGTGGTCCATCCCCCTGAAAAGGCGGGGATGGTGGAGGTGGTGGCTACAAGGATCCTCAAATCAGTTACCGAAGAGGGAATCGAATCTGTCCGCCCCGGAGGGGCCGGTTCCGCTTTTCCCGCCTTTTTCCGAAGGCTGCCACTCCTCACAGAAATTCTTGCCCTCTCTGTCCGGGACCGGCTCGGTGGTCATGGAGCGGCACATTCTCGCCCTTTCATCCCATAGGCGGCATTGAACACAGCTGTGAAGCCAGCAGCCGCAGCCTTCGCATACGGAGCTGAAGGCAACTTTCGGAAGGGGCCATTCCACACCGCAGAGAACACATTTCATTCTAGAGGTACTCCTGGAGGATGCTGATCCTGGTTACCCTCCATTTGTCCTCCCGCTCGCCGGGAAGCTGGACTGTGTCCCCGGTTGAGAGGCCCAGGAGGGCCGCCCCCAGTGGAGCCTTGTAGTTGATGCAGCCCTCGCCTGAATCGGAATCAAGTGGACCCACCACCTTGACCGTTCTCAGGTCGGTGCTGGATTCCATGGATTCCAGAAGGACCTCGGTGGGCGGACAGACCATTTCCGCGGTGACCTGCCCCACGGGGTAGGGTCTCAGGAGTTTGATCTCCTTGCGCATGCGATTCAGGGTTTCCAGAAGGAAATCCCTCTTTTCAAGGGCAGCGGTGTATTCCGCGTTCTCGGAAAGATCGCCATGGGAGGCGGCCTCGGATATCTGTCTGGCCACCGCCGGTATCTTCTCTCCCTGAAGGGTCTCCAGCTCTTTCATCCTTCGGGCAATTCCCGCCCTGCTGCTGTAGATCACGTCGTCTTCCCAGAATTTCCTGATGTTGGTGAAGCCCCCGGTTCGCCTTCCCGAAAGCTCCCGCCGTGCCAGAAGGACCAGGCCGCTTTCCTGGGCTCCGATGCTTTCCTCGAGGAGCTCGGTGAGGGTTTCCAGCCTTCTTGTGTCGAGGAGTGATATGTGGTGTTCCAGCTGGGGTCTAAGCTTGTCCATGAGGAGGTTGCATATCCTCTTCTGCATTTCCGACTTGGCGAAGCTGAGGTTCTTCAGCGCCAGGGTCACGATCAGGTCAGGTTCCATGTAATCGCCCAGATTGGCCGCCCTCTCAAGGGCCCACATGAAGTGGGCGGTTTCCCCGGGGGAATCCAGTGCCCTGAGGAGATATTCGGCATGGAGTTCGGGATTGTACTGTGCGGCGAAGTCGGCGGCCTGTTCCCTGAGGTTCCTGGGGAGCCTGTCGAGCAGGATGGAGATCTCGCTGTTTTCCGGGGATGTCCTGAAGAACCTTTCCAGGTATTCCTTCCGGCAGGTGAGGGAATGTATCTCGCCCATTGCCCTTTCCACCCGGACCGCCTTTGTTTCCACCATGTGTTCGGTGCTCTCCTCGAAGCCCTGGAGCCTGCCCCTTCCGGAGCAGAGCCAGGCGAGCTCAAAAAGCGCTCCCTTTTCGATGTCCTTCATTTCCACCACATCGGGGAAAAGCACCTCGATGTCCTTGATCCTTCCAGCCGGAGAGGCCTTGATAAGAGCAGTGACGGTTTTCGTTTTCTCCGACAGCGGGATCTTCCCGGTGGCGAGGACCGCCCTGACCTGTGTTGCCAGGGAGGTGTTGTCCGCGGGAATGATGGAATCTCCCATCAGTATGAATCCGGTGGACTCCTCGGCGGCTTTCTTCAGGGCCTTCCACATCTGTTTCGGCATCACATCGGAACCCTCAAGAAGCCTGAACAGGTTCACCTCGGTGAGGGCTCCATCGATGGACATGTCCCTGAAGGACCTGTCCAGGAGCTTCTCTCCTCCCTGCTCGAGAAGCCTTGTGAATTCCTCGGGCCTCTTCCATCTGACAACGAAGAGAGAGTCGGGGTCGATGGGTCTGGTGGAGTCCATAAGGGCTTCCAGGGACATGTCGTGGTCTCTGGAACGCTGGAAATCCACGGTGAAGAGGCTTCGGGAAACCCGGAGTATCTCTCCCGGACCGAACTCCCTGTGCAGTATGAAACTCCCCTTTTCGTACTTCAGGAGTTCCCTGAGCCTGCCCCATGATTCCCGCAGGGGCTTCTTGACATTCTGGATACCGCTGGCGGAGATGAAGGCCTCGAGGGGTTCGTACGCCAGATACTTGTCCCGGAGGGATTCTATCAGCACCGAGGCCAGGGTTTCAGAGCGGTCGAAAAGCAGGGCAGCCTCGGATGAGAAAAGGAAGGCTTTCTCGATGTCATCCCCGTCGAGTTCTTCCGCTGCGGTTTCCGCCAGAAGAAGGGCCAGTTCCATGTCCCTGTTCCTGAGGACACTCAATGATCCCACCAGGTCGGTAACGGCAGTTCCGTCGTTCAAAGCTGCATGCCAATGGGTTTCGAAGCTGCTGAGTTCGGCGGTTTCCGCCTGTTTGACAAGTCTGGACAATTGCTTTTCCTCTCCAATAGTATTTACCGGTATATTTGCTGGAAAATAACACTCTGCGGTCTGCTGTGTTAGTGTTGCCCACGGAAGGAGAGATTCATGGATCGACGGGAGTTTTTGGAGAAGGCCGGGAAGGCCGGGGGCGCTCTGCTTCTTTCCTCTTTTGCCTCCAGGGCCCTCGCCGGGGAAATGGAGCAGGGAATGGAAGAACTCTGGAACGATGGATCCTTTCTCCAGGACTGCGTTGACGCCACAGGCGAAGCCCGGGGGGTCATCAGGGCACGGGTCGACGGCGTCTGGGCCGATTACGAAACGGCGAATCTGCCTGACCAGTTCCTGGACTGGAACCTGGAAGCCAGGCTGGAGGTCCTCGACAGGATAATGGACATGGTCACCGGCATGGGGGGAGCCCCTCCCTCCCTGGCGGGTCCCCACAACGCCGCCATGGCCACCAGGGGAGCCAGGCGGAACGACAGCATCCTCACCATCAACAACGCTTTCAAGGGCATGGGTCTCTGTCCCCGCAGGGAGGTCATTCAACAGAAGATACAGCACATGAGGGATACCATTGGTGATCCCATGCCGCAGAAGATCGAGTTCCTCAAGGAAATGTACTCCGACAGGACCAATTTCGACACCACCAAGCTGATCAGCCTGGAACTCTACTCCACACCGAACTTCGAGACCCATACCTTCATCAACCTCATGAGCGAGCCGGTGACCAGCCTGGTCTTCCTCGACAGCAAATCCTACGAGGTCCGGGGCGTCGGGCAGCTTGTGGACTACACCGAGCCCACCGAAGGCAGCTACCCCCTTCAGATAGTGGAATACACCAACATCGCCCATTCCTACTTCCATGGCGAGTTTCCCCGGATGTTCCCCGGAATACTGGTTCACGTGCTTGAAACCTTCGACAACACGCCGGGAACAGGTCGGGGTGTTCTGGTAAACGGTTGAGCTGCAAACTGGTCATCTGTGACCTCGACGGAACCCTCATCTCCGTTTCCAGCGAGCTTGTTTTCGTTAAGGGGCTCCTCAGAAGGGGAGTTCTCCCCCCGGCGGTGATACTGAACTTTCTCTATCACTACCTCAGGCATCCTGTGCGCACCTTCAAGGAAGGCCGGGGATGGAACAGGGGCTACTTCAGGGGACTTCCCGTTCCGGTTATGATGGAGGAGGTTAAGCGTGATCTTCCCTGTTTGCTGGAAAGGGTCAGACCCGGTGTTCTCTCCCTTCTCAGGGAGCGGATGGACCAGGGTGCCGGGGTGGCGATCCTTTCAGCTTCCATTACGCCAATAGTCCGTTCCGTCGCGGAAGCCCTGGGCCTCACCGGTTTCCGTGGCAGTGTTCCCCACGAGAGTAACGGTGTGTGCACCGGCCATCTTGTTGGCCAGAGGCCATGGGGAAGGGCTAAGGTAGCCCCGGCCCTGGCCCTAATGGAACAGTTCGGAGCGGGACCCGATGAGTGCCTGGCCCTGGGAGATTCCTGGGCGGACCGTTTCGTTATGGAACTCTGCGGGGAGGCGGTTGCCGTTGATCCCGGAGGCAAGCTGGCCGCTCTGGCCCACACAAGGGGATGGAGTGTAATTGACAGAAGGAAGTAACAGGGTCAGGGCCCTGGGAGCATTCTCCGGCGGCCTCGACGGCATGCTGGCCGCCAGGGTCCTCATGGATCAGAACATCCATGTGGAGGCGGTTACCTTCGACAGCCCCTTCTTCGATGCCGATGCCGGCCGCCGTGCGGCGGAGGAGCTGGGCATACCCTGGCGGGCGGTGGACATCACCGGAGACATACTGGCCCTGCTGGAGTCTCCCCCAAGCGGTTTCGGAAAGAACATGAACCCCTGCATCGACTGCCACGCGATAATGTTCAGAAGGCTTGCGGAACTGGCCTGCGCAGAGGGTTTCCACTTCATTTTTTCAGGTGAAGTGGTTGGCCAGAGACCAATGAGCCAGAACAGGGGCTCCCTCAACAGGGTGAGGAACATCTCCGGCACCGCGGATATCCTCCTCAGGCCTCTTTCCGCCAGAATACTGGACCCAACCCCCATGGAGGAGCAGGGCCTTGTTGACCGCGACAGGCTTCTGGGCCTTAACGGCAGGGGAAGGACCGCCCAGCTGGAACTGGCCGGGAAGTACCGTTTCAAACTGGTCCCCGCCCCGGCGGGGGGCTGCCTGCTCACCGACCCCGGATACTCGAAGAGGCTCCGGGTGCTGAAGGAGCATGGTCTTCTAAGTGCCGGCAACGCGAGAATGATACGCCGGGGCAGAATGTTCATACTGAGGAACGCCATCGGCATAGCCGGCAGAAGCGAGGAGGAGAACAGGGATATAGGCAGGGAGGCATTCGGCTGTCTCATAGAACTGGCCGATGTCCCAAGCCCCCTGGGCACCATTCTGGGGGAGGCAACCGAAGAGAACATCAGAACATTCGCCGCCATTATAGCCTCCTACACCAGGGGCAGCGGCCCCTTCACCGCGGTTACCCCCGGGGGAAGGTTCGAAACGGAAAAAATGGACCCGACCCTGCGGGAGGGTTACACAGTGGTCCTCTGATCAGTCGGAAAGCTGCCCGAGAAGCACTATGATCTTCCCCTCCCGGTGATCCACCAGAACCGGCTGATCCAGCATCATAGGTGGGAATGTCCCCTTAAGCAGTACGAGTTCAAGCCTTTCACGGATCCTGCTTCGTGACAGGAACTCCCCCCTCAGAACACTATGCACGTCCTGAAAACCGAACCAGTTGTCCTCGTCGAACTCCATGAACCACAGGGCCAGTGCAAGTGAGGCGGTGAGCCCCCTGGGGTATACATCCATGTATACCGGATCCGGTGCTGATCCCCTGGAGATCCCAGCCACCTCCATGAATGCACAGGGGTCCTCCGGGGCGCCCCCCGGGGGAAATGGAACTGTTTTCCATGCAAGGCGGAAACAGCCGGGCAGCACCGTTTCAGCAAGCTCTCTCAGTGTTTCTTCCATAGCACCTCCAGAGAAGAATATGTGATGCCCGGGGATCCCGGGAAACCGGGGGTTGACGATGTGGAATAGTGGCATTAGAGTACCAATATACCAAAAATGAAGGGACAAAGAATGGCACAGACACTGAGGATATCCGAGGGGGCTTCAATAGCCATGCACGCCCTGATACACCTTGCGGAGAAGAATGGCCGGCCCGTGAGCAACTCCTCCATCGCAGAGGCTTTCCGGGTCAGCGCCAACCATTCCTCCAAGGTGATGCAGCGTCTGCTGAAGTCCGGCTTCGTTCAGGCGGTCAGGGGCCCCGGAGGCGGGTACACGCTGGCCAGGGACCCCGGGGAAGTGTCACTTCTGGACATATACAGGGCCATCGACGGGGAGCCGTCGAACACAGGTTGCCTCTTCGGCAGGGGAAAGCATTGTTCCCTTTCGACCTGCCTCTTTGCAGGTCTGATCGGGGATACCGAAGAACTGGTGAGGAAGCACCTGGGATCTGTGACACTGGCGGACTACATGGCGCTGAACATAGCTCTGGAGGAGAAATGATAAGGAAGATAATAAGGATAGACGAGGAAAAATGCGACGGCTGCGGCCTCTGCGTTCCATCCTGCGCCGAGGGCGCCCTCAAGATAGTGAACGGCAAGGCGAAACTGGTGAAGGAAGCATACTGCGACGGTCTGGGGAACTGCCTGGGGGACTGCCCCAGGGGTGCCATCACCATGGAGGAGAGGGAGGCGGACCCCTTCGATGAGGAGGCGGTTCAGGAACACCTGGAGGAGAAGCTCACCCCCCGGGGCTGCCCGGGAATGGCCGCCATGAGCTTCGCCGGGAAAAAGGAGGAGCCTGAACCGGAAAAGGCAGCAGTATCCATGCTCGGGCAGTGGCCGGTGCAGCTTCACCTGGTGAGCCCGGCTGCTCCCTACTGGAAAAACTCGGACATACTCATTGCTGCGAGCTGCGTGCCCGTGGCCTTCGGCGACTTTCAGAACAGGCTCCTGAAGAACAGACGGATAGTGATAGCCTGCCCAAAGCTGGACAGGATCGAGGGCTACCTGGAAAAGCTGACGGAGATACTGAGGCACAACGACATTTCAAGCGTTACGGTGGCGCACATGGAGGTTCCATGCTGTTCCGGTCTGGTCGCCATGGTGGAAAGAGCATTGGCGGACTCGGGCAAGGTAATACCATACAGAAGGATAAAGATAGGCATCCAGGGCGACATCCTGGAAGAGAAGTGAGGAGTGACAATGAGCAAGATGTTCTGCTATCAGTGCGAACAGACAGCAAGGGGAAGCGGCTGCGACACCTTCGGCGTCTGCGGGAAAGATCCTGAGGTTTCGGCCCTTATAGACCTTCTGGTACATGTAACCAAGGGGCTCGGCCAGTACGCCCACAGGGCAAGGAAGAACGGAGCCCTGGACGATTCGGTGAACCTTGCCACGGCGGAGGCCCTTTTCTCAACGGTTACCAATGTGAACTTCGATCCTGAGAGAATGGCCGGAGTTATCAGGCAGACAGCTGCCGTAAGGGAAAAGGCCAGGAAGCTTTACGAAGGGGCCTCGAAAAACCCGGAAGAGCTCCATGGTCCCGCGGTCTTCGAAGTGGCCGACGACCTGAACGCAATGATATCCCAGGGTCTGGAAGTGGGGATCGAAAAGAGGATGTCAAATCAGGGCAAGGACGTGACAGGCCTCCAGGAGCTGCTTACCTACGGCCTCAAGGGGGCCGCCGCCTACATGGACCACGCTCACATACTGGGAAGGGAGAGCGAGGAAACCTACGCCTTCTTCCACAAAGCCCTTAACGCCCTGGCGGAGAAGGAAAACGACATCGGCGCCCTTCTGGAGCTTAACCTGGAGTGCGGAAAGGCGAACCTTACCGCAATGGAGGTCCTCGACGAAGCAAATACCGGCACCTACGGCCATCCTGAACCCACCCCGGTACGGATCACCCCTGTCAAGGGCAAGGCAATACTGGTCTCCGGACATGACCTGAAGGACCTCGAGGAGATACTGAAGCAGACCGAGGGGAAGGGCATCAATGTCTACACCCACGGGGAGATGCTTCCCTGTCACGGGTATCCCGGTCTGAAGAAGTACCCCCACCTCGCCGGCAACTACGGCGGCGCCTGGCAGGACCAGAGGGAGGAGTTCGAGAAGTTCCCCGGGGCAATTCTCATGACCACCAACTGCATACAGAAGCCGAAGGAAAACTACAAGGCAAGGATATTCACCACCGGTCTGGTTGCCTGGCCGGGAGTCGAGCACATCGACGGCTTCAACTTCAAGCCGGTGATAGACGCCGCCCTGGAAGCCCCGGGATTCCCGGAGACAGAACCGGAAAAGACCATCCTGGTGGGCTTCGGCAGGAACGCTGTTCTCGGTGTTGCGGACAAGGTGATAGAAGCGGTGAAGGCCGGGGACATCAGGCACTTCTTCCTGGTAGGCGGCTGCGACGGGGCCAAGAGCGGCAGGAACTACTACACCGACCTTGCCACTGCCATCCCCGACGACTGCGTGATACTAACCCTTGCCTGCGGCAAGTACCGGTTCAACAAGCTGGACTTCGGGGACATCGGAGGGATTCCCAGGCTTCTGGACATAGGCCAGTGCAACGACGCCTACTCGGCGATACAGATAGCCCTGGCCCTTTCCAAGGCCTTCGGAGTGGGCGTGAACGACCTGCCACTTTCCATGATACTCTCATGGTACGAGCAGAAGGCGGTTGCCATTCTCCTCACCCTTCTCCACCTGGGCATAAAGAACATCAAGCTGGGACCCACCCTTCCCGCCTTCGTTACCCCGGCGATCCTCGATGTCCTTGTGGAAAAGTTCAACATCGCTCCCATAACCACGCCAGAGCAGGACCTGAAGGAGATCCTGGGATAGTATTCTCACTGGGAATGGAATGCCCCCTGCCGGAAGGCGGGGGGCTTCTCAGTCTTCGGTGTCCCCGGAGGCCTCTTCCAGTATGTTCCCGGGGATGGGCCGGCTTACCTTGGCCCCCAGCTTCCTTATCTTTTCCACCCGGTGCACCAGATTGCCCCTGCCGGAATGAAGCCGTTTCAGAGCAAGATCGAATGAGTCGGAAACGCCGGAGAGCTTTCTCTGGGCGTCGTTCATGGCCTCCACCACCAGAGAGACCTGATCGTAGAGCTTTCCAGCGCTGTCCGCTATTACCTCGGCATTCCTGTTCTCGTTCTCCCTGCGCCATATCTGGGCTATGAGCTTCAGTGTGATGAGAAGTGTGGAGGGGCCGGAAACCACCACGCTGGTGGAGGAAAGGTCGTAGATGAGACCTGGATCAGCCTGCATGGCAGCCTGATAGGCTGGTTCAAGTGGAATGCACATGATCACGAAATCAAGTGAACGGTTCCCCCGGAGGGAGCTGTAGTCCTTCTGCCTCAGTTCCTCTACATGCTTCCTGACGGATGCTACATGGGCTTTAAGTTCGGAATCCCTGACAGGTCCGTCTTCGGTGGAGGCATACCTTTCGTATGCGGTGAGGGAAACCTTGGAGTCCACCACCACCATCTTCTCCCCGGGAAGATGAACAAGGAAATCCGGCCTCTTAAGCCTGCCCTCCTCGTCGCGGAAGGAGGCCTGGGCTTCATACTGAACGCCCTTCTGCAGCCCGGAGGCCTCGAAGATCCTCTCCACTATCAGCTCGCCCCAGTCCCCCTGGGCCTTGCTCTCCCCCTTTATTGCCTTTGCCAGGTTGTTGGCGTCGTCGCTTACCCTGTTGCTGAGCTCCTGAAGCTGGCGTATCTGCTCGATGAGCTTCGCGCTGGTCTTCACCTCTTCCGTGTGGACGTCGTCCACCCGTTTCCGGAAGGAATCCATCTGCTCACGGAACGGTTTCAGGAGTCCGGCTAACCGCTCGGCGTTCTGTTCGGCGAAGACCCTGCTCCTGTCCTCGAATATCCTGTTGGAGAGGTTTTCGAATTCCTTCTTCAGCCTTTCCTCCGACTCGGTGAGCTGCTTCACGCCGGTTTTAAGGTTTTCAAGCTCCGTGCGGAGTGTGGCGTTCTCTATCTGAAGGGACTGGGATTCCTGCCTGGCTTTCAGCAGTTCATCTCTGCCGGAGGCCTCGAGACGGATCCTTACCGCCAGATAGAGGAGAAGCAGAACAGCGGCCGATGAGACAATGAGAACGGCGGTGAGCATGTTCCTTCCTTTCTTCGGGGTCGATGATGAGAATAGCCGCCATTAAGGTTTCAGTCAACCGGCTGGATTGACACCGCTGCTCCTACGGGTTATGTAAATATAGTATTCAATGCTAATATTGCATAAGGAGCTGTATGTCATTCATCAGCAGGGAGATAGAAGCTGCACTGAAGAGAATCGCTGGTTCTTATCCCGTGATAACCATAACCGGGCCAAGGCAGTCAGGAAAAACAACTCTCTGCAGAATGTGCTTTCCGGATATGGACTATGTAAGCCTTGAGGCGCCTGATGTAAGGCAGTTCGCCCTTGAGGACCCACGGAGATTCCTTTCTTCTTCCCCGAAAGGAATGGTGATAGATGAGATACAGAGAGTCCCGGACCTCACCTCCTACATTCAGGGGATAGTCGACGATCCATCATTCCCCGGTCGATTCGTTCTCACTGGAAGCAGGAACTTCAGGGTCATGGAGGCTGTGAACCAGTCACTGGCGGGCAGAACGGGTGTTCTTACTCTGCTGCCCTTTACATACGGTGAGATAGAACGAATCGACGGAGACAACAGCGTGGATCATCTGCTTTGGGCCGGCGGCTACCCGAGGATACATCACAGGAAACTGAACCCGGTAAATGCCATGAGGGACTACACCGAAACCTATCTTGAGAGAGATGTGAGACAGATTACCATGGTGCAGGACCTCCTCCTTTTTCAGAGATTCATGCGGCTGTGTTCGGGCAGGACCGCACAGCTGCTGAACCTTGCCCGGCTAAGCGGCGATACGGGGGTAGCCCTGACCACCATCAAAGCCTGGCTTTCCATTCTTGAGGCAAGCTATGTTGTTTTCCGACTGCCTTCATTCCAGGGAAACATCGGCAAAAGGCTGATAAAGACACCGAAACTCTTCTTCCATGATACCGGGCTGGCGGCATATCTCACCGGTGTGAGTTCAGTGGAACAGCTGCCCAGCCATCCCCTGCGCGGTCAGTTCTTCGAGAACCTCGTAGTTACCGAGGTGATGAAGTTCTTCCATAACATGGGCCTGGAACCCAGGCTGTTCTTCTACAGGGACAGCAACGGCAATGAGGTGGATATCGTTATTCAAAACGGAAGCGCCCTGATCCCCGTTGAGGTAAAAAGTGGAATGACCATCCAGGATACATTCTTCAGAGGGATAGAGAACTTCAGGAGCGCTGTGCCCGGGGCGGAGGGCGGGATACTTGTTTTCGGAGGAGAAGGCACATACTCCCGGCGGGGCGTTCAAGTGACCGGACTGTCAGGGATACATGATGTACTCAGCTCTCTGATGAAGTAGACCTTACCCGAGGAAACGGCAGCCCCCTGCCGAGGTCCTTCTGAACTCCCGTATCTCCACGGAGTGTCTTTCCAGGGCTTCCGAGAAGGATATTTCCAGTAGGTTTCCAAGGGACCGCTCACTCTGCTCGCAGGTTCGCAGGTTCCCCGCAGGGTCCACCGCCCACTTCGTGTCTCCGCACCTGCAGGTGGTGAACTCGATCCCGGGGAAGTCGCGGCTGTCCGCCAGTTCCGGTTCCACCGGGATCCCTGTGTAAACATTTACCGGACAGGATTCGATGGCGCTCTGTGCCTGTTCCAGTGCGTTCAGCAGCTGGTCGTCGTGGGGCATGAGTGCTTTTTCGCCCTGCTTACCCCTGCCAGTGGGAACGAACCTGTTCAGGCACACCGAATCGACCCCAAGTGCAGCGGCGGTGCGGACCCTCATTCCTGTCAGATGGTGGTTTTCCCCGGTGATGCAGAGCGAGGCGGTCACCGTTGCCCCGGTCCTCACCACATGGGTAACAGCCATGACCGTTTCATGGGAGGGGCCGGTAAAACCAATGTCGAAATGAGATACACCGGCATCAACCAGGGAACGGGTCCTGTCACCGGTGAGCAGTGTTCCGTTGGTGGCCGCCGCCACCGGAAAACCCCTTGAAAAGAAGATAGACGCGATCTGTTCAAGGTCGTTCCTCAGCAGAGGTTCGCCGCCGGTGAGTGTAACTCCCGCCGTTCCCTTCCCATCGCCTATGGAGTGCGCTATCACGCTGTACCGTTCCGGCTCCAGCTCATCCATGGAGCCAGGGGGATTGTAGCAGAAAACGCAGTCAAGGTTACACCGCCTGGTAACTTCCAGGGCAAACCATCGGCCAGTCAGATCGCTCCTCCTTTTTTCAGGGTATTACCGGAACATGCAGAATGTTCCCGCAGGGGTCCGTAGGTTTCTTCATTGACAGAGAAGGAGCTGCATACTATTATATGCATTGATGAGGATATTGACGACGATATTGAATGATACAGCCTCGAATATGCTGTTTGGGGGTAGATATGCTATCTCTTATCGTTATAGTCTGTATGCTTCCTGTGGAATCCGCCTTTGATCCTCCCGGCAGCCTCAGCGGTGACCGGCTGCTGTACGATAACTGTACACCCGGCTGGTTCACCCGTTCGCACATCTTCACCGGGTAAAGCGGAATGAGATAAAAAACGGTTCCATGAAGAATAGGAGGGAAGTTTGATGAATGTTGCATTTATCCTGTTCCTGACGGCGTCCATTCTTTCTATTTCAGCTGTAGAAGTATCCCTGGAGCCGATCTCCGATGCAGTGCTTCAGTACGATAACGGAACCGCAAACTGGGTTACCTGGGCTGGAAGCTACAGAGGTGTCTGGTTCGATACCCAGGACTTCTATTCATGGCCATGCTCCATCGATGTGAGTTCTGCCGAAGTGTGGTTCTATCACCATTCAATGTATCCATGGGACACCGGCGTTGCGCTTATCGAGCTCTGGAATGGTGACCCTGTCACAGGATTCACAGACTTTCTGGCAAGCAACCAGGCTAATGCAATGCATTATGCACCAGCTGACATTACCTACGATCCAGCGGTTACCGTTGCTCCGGATTTCTGGTGCCTGCAGAACCTCGAGCTGAGTGCAGGAGGCTGGCCATCAATCCTTTCAGATGGTGGAGAAACAACAACACCTGTCCATAGTTACTATTCCGAAGGTGGAATCCTCTATGAGTACATGCAGGGGCCTAAATACTGCAACTACATGACCAGGATCTATACGGATACTTCCCTTGAAAGAACTACCTGGGGAGGGTTGAAAACCGTCTTCTAGTCAGTAAGTGAAGACATCTGTCACAGGTTCTTCACCGGGTATCTGGATGAAAACTTGGAAGTGCGCGGAAAATCATCCGCTATTCAGACCCCGCCCCCATCAGTTCGGTGAGAATTGCCCTGAAAACGGGGAGGTCCTCCTGGAACAGAGCATACTCCTCCAGGAACCTCTCGTGCTGCTCCACAACAAGCCTGTAATGATCCTTGTATTCACTGGGAGTGGATTTGGCCAGTGTATCCAGGGCGGCGGTGTAGGACATGTCCAGTCTGTGCAGTATGGAGTCCACACTGACTGAGTTATCTTCATAAAAGTGTTGATCGTAAAGCCTTACCCTTTCCTCCCCGTTTACCATGTCAAGAACGGAGAGGATGATGGCCCTGTTCAGAAGGCTGTCCCTGGCGGCGGCATACTCGGCAGCGGTTATCTCTCCCTCTTCAAGGAGTTCGGTGAGGGATGTGATCCGTTCCTCGAAGCTGAACAGCAGCCCCTCCTGCACCGTTTCCGTCCACGGAGGGATCATCCTTGTCATCAGCATTGGGTTCATCCTGGAAAGCCTTACCGCCCTTGTGCCGGCCAGACTGATGGTCATATCAAGGGCCCGGGGTATACCGGAGTGCTCGAATTCCATGCCCTGGAACAGGTTTCCCAGCACCGCCTCCAGGGAATCGCCCTTTTCCGCGGCAATGGGGAAGCTGCTGTAGCCGTCCCTCTGCCTTACCCTGTTAACGGTTCTCCAGATGGTTTTCAGTGTGTTCCAGTCCTCGGTCTGGAAGAGTTCCTGGAGCTCTGCCCGGGGCAGCGTTGCGGCCAGTGAACCTGCAATGGCGGTTATTTCACGGAACATAGAGCCCTCCTCCTTTTTTCGGAGTATTCCCGGACGCCCGGGAATGTTCCAGCCTGAAAAGCGCTTTATCTTATTGACAAAATCCAGTTCACAATTATCATAGACTCGCCGTTCAAAACAGGAGGTGTTCAATGATCAGAAGGATTACATCATAGAATAACACGGGGGTCTTCCCCTGTTTGTCGTCCTTTTTTTGCCTTCAGGTTCGCTGCCAGCGCGAACCGATCACCCTGATTGAACGGAGCCTTCCAATAGATGCTTAATTTTTACGACGATTTCACAGACGACAGAACCGTTAAGGTCAGCTCACTGAAGCTGCTGGCAAGGTTCTTTCCCTATGTAAGACCATACTGGAAAGCCTTCCTTGTGGCGGTTCTGCTGCTGCTTCTGGCCATAGCGGGAGAACTTGCCGGGCCCCTGGTGCTTCGGGCGGTGATCGACGACGCCATACCCTCCGGAAGCTCCTCGGAGATAGTAAGGCTTTCCGGTATCTTCGCCGGGCTCTTCCTTCTCACAATGGCCATAGCCTACCTCCAGGTGATAATGGCCAGCAGGATCGGCCTTGGCATCGTCCGGTCCCTGAAGAGGAAACTCTTCGACCATGTGCTTACTCTTTCCATGGGCTTTTTCCACGCGAACCCCTCGGGCAAGCTCATGGCCAGGGTTGAGAGCGACACCGAGCGTGTCCGGATGCTCTTCAGCGAGACCAGCATGGCCCTCCTTCGGAACGCCGCCATGGTTCTGGGCACACTGATCATCATGTTCAGGACCGATTCCTACATCGCCCTCAGGGTTCTTGCAATAACCGTTCCCGTGGCCCTTGTTTCCATTCCGGTCTTGAGGAAAATGCGGGTGATATGGGGCAAGGTGAGAAGGTCATACGCCAGTATCGCGGCGGTCGCCTCGGAGTTCGTCCGGGCGGTTCCCGTGATGCAGGTTTTCGGCACCACCGGTTTCGCAAGGGACAAGATGCACCGCGAGGGAAAGGAGTACTTCCGCCGTGAAATGAAGGCCTCCCTCCTCGAGTACAGCTTCTGGAGTTTCCTGGGGACCCTTGAGATAGGCGCAGTGGCGGTGATCCTGGTGGCGGGGAGGCCCGGGGTGATAAGCGGCGCGGTCACCGTGGGCACCGTTGTTCTCTTCGTTGAGTACACCAGGCGTCTCTTCGGACCCCTTGTGATGTTCGGCGAAACACTGAACCAGATACAGAGGGCCCTGGCCTCCGGAGAGAGGCTGATGGAAATACTGGACATGGAAACACTCACACCCGACGGCTCAATAGGCGGCGGTTTTCCGGAGAACTGGGAGAGGATAGAGTTCTGCGATGTGTGGTTCCGCTACTCCGAGGAGAGCCAGTGGGCCCTCAGGGGGGTGAGCTTCGTTCTCCGCCGGGGGGATACCATGGCACTGGTGGGGGACAGCGGAGGGGGCAAGAGCACCATCGTTTCCCTGCTGATGCGGTTCCATTACCCCCAGAAGGGCGCCATCACCATCGACGGCGTGAACATAAACGACTACACACTGGATTCCTGGCGAGGCGGCCTGGGGCTGGTCCTCCAGGAGGTGAACCTGTTCTCCGGAAGCCTCTCCGGCAACCTCTCCCTCTTCGACCATTCCGTTTCCAGGGAAGAGCAGGAGAACGCCCTCAGGGCCATAGAGGCCGGGGAACTTCTGGATTCAATACCCGGCGGGCTGGACGGCAGGATAAGCGAGGGGGGCGCCAACCTTTCCATGGGTCAGAGGCAGCTGATAAACATAGCCAGGGCCATGCTGAGGCAGCCTGAAATACTGGTTCTCGACGAGGCCACGTCCAGCGTGGACCCGGGCACCGAGCAGAGGATACAGAGGGCCACGGACATCGCCCTGGAGGGGAGGACCGCCCTGGTGGTGGCCCACAGGCTGGCCACCATAGAGCACGCCTCGACAATCCTTGTTGTCCGCCACGGTGCTGTTGTGGAAACGGGCACCCACGGCGAACTCCTGGGCCAGGGCGGCATCTACGCCGGTCTCCACGGGCTGCAGTTCGGAGGTGAGGGCAGTGAAGGCTAGAGGGATCCGGGGATGGTCCGTTTACCTTAAATGGATATACAACTACTGGAAACCGGTGAGGAAGTATCTGGTCTTCCTGATATTGTTCACCCTTGTATCCAGCGCCGTGGCCCTGGGTTTCCCCCTGGTGTTCAGGCATCTTCTGGACAATGTGCAGACAATAATGGGAACACCGGAGTCCGCCGGGTTCAACAGGCTGATGCTGGTACTGGGCGGCCTTGCCCTGGCCCGTTTCGTGGCGGGGCTGTATCCATGTGCCAGGGGAATAATCAACGCCGCCATCGGCGTTCTGGTAAGGGACGACGTGTTCGCCTCGATAATGAGGAAGGACTGGAGGTTCTTCAACCGCTTCAGGCCCGGCGACCTGACCACAAGGCTCACCGATGACATAACCGACTATCCCAGGATAGCCTGGTTCAGCTGCAGCGCCTTTTTCAGGGCCCTTGAATCCAGCTCCAGGCTTCTGTTCTGCATGGCGGTGATGCTCTTCATGAGCTGGAAGCTCACGCTGCTGGCCCTTGCCCCTCTTCCCGTGATGCTCTTCATCTTCTACACAGTGGAGCACAGGCTGGGGAAAAGGGTCCTGGCAAGCAGAAAGGCCACCAGCCACACCAGCGACCTTCTGGACAGCACCTTCGACGGCATTGCCATAGTGAAGGCCTACCGGGCGGAGAAACCCCTGGCCCTGAGGTTGCACAGGCTGCTGAACGAGCGGTTCGACATAGACTATTCCCTGATAAAGCTGGAGATGATAATACACGGTCTGTACAGCGTTATCGGGCAGGTGGGAAAGGTTACGGTGATGCTCGCCGGCGGTCTCATGGTGATAGACAACAGGATAGGGCTGGGAGACTTCTACGCCTTCTACGTCTACCTGGACATGCTCCTTGCCCCCATGATGGACATACCCAACCTCTTCGTTGCATCCAGGCAGGCCTTCGTGTCCATAGACAGGGAGATGGAGGTAATGGACTTCCCGGAACCCCCGGAGAGGACCACCGACGACCCCCTGCGCAGGATAACAGGTGTAAAGGCCACCAATGCCGGCTTTACCTACGACGGCTCCGGTGGGCTCACCGGGCTGAACTTCCACCTCCGGGCCCCTGAGATAGTAGCGGTGGTGGGGGAAGTCGGCTCCGGGAAGACCACACTGCTTAAGATGCTCGCCGGTCTTCTTCCGCCGGAGGAGGGAGAGATAACGGTGAACGGCGTGGATTCACGCAGGATGGACATAAGCAGGGCGGCGGGCTATGTGCCCCAGGACTCGGTGCTCCTGGGGGAATCCGTGGACGAGAACGTGAAGTTCGGCCGGGATTTCGTTTCCGGTGAGGACATAGAGGAGGCCCTTGCCCTGGCGGGCATAGGCGAAGACGAGCTGGAGCAGGGGAAGATGCTTGGCCAGAGGGGGGTTGGCGCCTCCGGGGGCCAGAGGCAGAGGATCGCCATCGCCAGGGCCATGGCTGGAAACCCGTCCCTTCTCCTTCTGGACGACTGCACCGCGGCCCTGGACGCCGCGAAGGAAGAGGCCTTCTGGAACAACCTCAGGTCCGGGGACTCACATCCCCTAACCCTTGTTGTTACACACCGGGAGGCAACGGTGAAACAGAGCGACAGAGTTCTTTTTATTCATAGGGGAAAACTGGAGGACACCGGAACCCACCGGGAACTCCTCCAGCGGAACCCGGATTACGCCAGGGTTATCCGTGGCATGGAACTGGAGGAACAGGATGCCGTATAGAACCGAAGAGATAGGAAAAGCCCTTGAAGGCCACACAGGGGATTCTACCTTTCACAGGCTGTTCAGGGAAACCGGTGAACGGCTTCTGTTCACCCTCTCCATGGCGGAAGAGCTGAATGAAGGCCCGTCTCCTGAAAGGGTGAAGGAGCTGAACATTCAGTGTCAGGCACCGCTTCTGCAGGGGGCTTACGAGAAGACCTTCGCCGACCCCGCCATGGCGGTAAAGCTGCTGGGAGAGGAGAAGGGCCGGTTCGCATCGGTCCTGGCGTACAGGGTTTACACACTGTTCAGAGCGGCCTTTTCCAGAAACTCCGCCAGGCTTCAGGAGGTGGCGGATCAGTGGCTTGAGGCGGCCATGGCCGGGGAAGAAGAGTTCATAACGGCCCTCACAGAAGCTTTCAGGCGGGTCAGCGCCGACGTTTACAGGGAGAACGCCACCCAGGGCTTCGACCCCGACGGAGCCCCATGGACCGGCATAGCCGAAAAGGCTTCAGGGGATGACCTCTCCTACCTTTACGCCTATGGCGAGCGGATAACCGACAACGACCTGAAGACCGCCGAGTTCATCTTCTCCATGCCGCTGAATGACCTGAATCTCCTTGCGGACACCATGGTGGACGCCTACATAGAGGGTTTCCGGGAGGACTCCAAGGACCTTTCGACGAAGAGTACCGTCGGTCTCATAATCCAGACGGGCTATGATCGTATAGTTCCTCTTCTGGTGGAGGGGTTCTCGAAGCACGGGCTCAGGGCCTTCGTGATCACCGTTCAGGGAACGAAGCTCAACCGGCAGATGGACTACGACCACAGGTTCGACTACGCCCTGTACATCGATGAAGGCAAGGTTGACCGGCAGCTTTTGGCCATGGAAAAGGCCTACCAGGAGCACAAAAACCTCATGGAAGCCTACTCCGGCATCGCCTTCCTCGAGGTCTTCGGCGAGAAGCCCTTCAGCCCGGTGCCCAAGCCCGAAGCCTGCAAAGCGGGGAATGAAGCCTCAGCCCTCTACAACCAGCTCATGCAGAGATCGATGATACTCAGGAACAGCTACATGCCCAGGGAGGAGACCAGCTTTGAGATAATCGCCTTCCCCTCCCCGGAGATCGAGGGCGATTTCAGGGAGATCTTCAGGGACACCGTAGGGGTCAACACCCTTTCCAACCAGGTTTACAGGCCGGTTCAGCAGGCGATCATAGACGCCATGGACGGGGCGGAGTACGCCAGGGTGAAGGGAAGCGGCACCAACGAGACCGACCTTACCGTGGCCCTGTGCCACATTACCGACCCCGGGAGGCAGACCGCCTTCATTAACTGCCTGGCCTCGGTCAACGTGCCACTGGGAGAGGTATTCACCTCGCCGAAGCTGGAGGGCACCACAGGTCTTCTCCATGTGGAGGAGTCATTCCTGGACGGCCTGAAGTACACGGACATCAGGCTCTGGTTCAGGGACGGCTACCTTGAGGACTGGTCATGCGAAAACTTCGAAGACCGGGAAAAGGGGAAGGAGTACATACACGAGAACCTGATCTTCCCCCACAAGACCCTCCCCCTGGGAGAGTTCGCCATAGGCACCAACACACTGGTCTACGAGATGGCCCTGAAACACCGAATCATGGGGCTGCTGCCCATACTCATACTGGAGAAGATGGGGCCCCACTTCGCCATAGGCGACACCTGCTTCTCCTGGGAGGAAGACAGCCAGAAGCCCTGTCCGGTCACCGGCAAGACAATGGTGGCGGTGGACAACGAGATGACACTGCTCAGGAAGGAAGACCCCTCGAAGGCCTACACCAATAAGCACACCGATGTCACCCTTCCCTACAGCTCGCTGGATTCCATAACCGCCGTTCATCCCGACGGAAGTGAGATTGCCGTCATCAGCCGGGGCAGGTTCGTCCTTCCAGGCACGGAACTGCTGAACGAAGCCATTGAAAAGGCCCATACCTACCTCTAGCCTCCTTGAGGACTGCAGGCTCTGTCCGCGTCTCTGCGGCGTGGACAGGGCCTCGGGGAAAAGTGGCTTCTGCGGCGCCGGGAAGTCCATGGAGGTGGCCTCCGCCGTTGTTCACCCGGGGGAGGAACCCTTCCTGACCGGGGATACAGGCGTGGGCAACATCTTCTTCAACCACTGCTCAATGGCCTGCGTCTACTGCCAGAACCACCAGATAAGCCGCCGGGGAGGGGGGAAGGAACACACTCCGGGAGCCCTGGCGGAGGTCCTTCTGGGCTTTCAGGAAGGGGGCTGTCCCACCGTGGGGTTCGTTTCCCCGGGGCACTACCTGCCCCTGGTTGCGGAGACAATAGCCCGGGCCAGGGATATAGGGCTGAGTGTTCCCGTTATATGGAACTCCAACGGATATGAAACGGTGGAGCCCCTGAAGCTCCTGGAAGGCCTTGTGGACATCTACCTTCCCGACCTGAAATACCTGTCGGAGGAAAACGCGGCGGACTTTTCTTCGGCCCCGGGCTACACCGAAGCGGCGAAGGCGGCCATAAGGGAGATGTTCAGGCAGACGGGGCCCCTGGTGGTGAAGAACGGCATCGCCACCGGAGGGCTTGCCATAAGGCACCTGGTGCTTCCCAATGGACTGGGGGACACCGAAGAGGTACTCCATTTCATAGCAGAGCTTTCAACGGATATCCCGGTGAGCCTCATGTCACAGTACAACCCGGTCTACCGGGCGGCGGACCATCCCCTTCTCTCAAGGAGGATCAGCGCCACCGAGTACTGGAAGGCGGTGGACACAGCCCATGATCTGGGCCTTCACCGGACGCTGATACAGGACCCTGGATCCTCACCGGACAGCTTCCTTCCCGACTTCGCCAGGAAGAGCCCCTTCAGCCACTGAGGGCGGAGAGGAACCTCCGGACCTCGGCGCCGGGATCAGGCGCGTTCATGATAGCGGTTACCACCGCAACCCCGGAGCACCCGGCCTCCATAACGGCGCAGGCATTGCCCGGCTTGATGCCGCCGATGGCTATCAGCGGAAGCAGGGAGGCCCTGGACAGTTTTTTAACCATATCAAGCCCCAGGGGTTCGCCAAGGCCCTTCTTGGTGTCGGTGGAGAAGACCAGGTTGGCTGCGATGTAGTCAGCCCCTGCTCTGGATGCCTCCACCGCCTCTTCAACGGTTCTTGCGGATACTCCGATCACCGCCTTCCTGCCCAGTATTTCCCTGGCGGCACCGGCGGGCATGTCATCCTGACCCAGATGCACACCGTGGGCCCCCGCGGCAAGGGCAACATCCACCCTGTCGTTCACCACGAACCACGCGGAAAATTCATCGCAGAGCGCCCTGAGTTTCACCGCCACCGAACAGAGTTCCCGGGTGGAGGCGTCCTTGTCCCGGAGCTGAATGAACCTCACACCGGCTTCCAGGGCAGTACGGCATGTGGGAAGCACACCCCGCCCGCCATGGAGCACCGGATCGGTCACGAGGTAGAGCTTCAGGGCCTCCCGGAGCGGGGGCTTCACAGGCTGGACTCCACCCTGGCGGTTGAGACTATGGTTCCCCCATCCAGCGCAGCCAGCCTGTCCAGGAACTCGGGCACGAAGGAACCGGGGCCCCGGCTGGCACCGGCGGCAAGCTCCCCGGCTATGTTGTAGCAGGTTATCCCGGCGGCCACCGCCTGAAGAAGGGGTTGCCCCACGGCGGCGAAACACGCCGCCGCGGTGGTGGCTCCGCAGCCCGTTCCTGTGACCCTTCCCATGAGGGGGTTGCCGTTGTGCACCTTTATCCAGTTCACTCCGTCTGTAATGAAGTCGGTTTCACCGCTCACCGCGGTCACTATTCCCGTTTCCCCGGCGAAGGACATGAAGAGTGCGTGGTGGCCCTCGCCGCTTGCCAGTGAATCAACCCCCCTGACAGCGCCTGATGTTCCGGCGAGGGAGAGGACTTCCCCGGCGTTGCCCCTCACAACGGAAATTCGAAGCTCTGAGAGCAGGGTTTTCACAGCATTGGTGCGAAGCATGGTTGCCCCGGCTCCCACGGGGTCAAGCACAACGGGAATGCCCTTTTCGTTCGCCGAATGCCCCGCGGCCACCATGCTCTTCAGAAGGTCCGGTGTGATGGTGCCTATGTTCAGCACCAGGGCGCCTGCGTATCCGGCCATCTGGGGAGATTCGGCAACAGAAGGGGCCATCACCGGGGCCGCCCCCATGGCAAGTGTGATGTTGGCGGTGAAGTTGGTCACAACCGAGTTGGTTATGTGGTGTATCATTGGATGGAGGTCCCGTACCCGGGCCTCCGCCGCCGCAGCGGCCTTTCCGTCAAAGACAGTGTTCATGGATTTCCTTCCGCAGAAAACTGATCAAGTTCCAGGGGTATGATCTCAGGCATAAAGCCACCCCCAACCCACGGGGCAAAACTGCCCCATGCCCGGTCGGCTGTCAATGCCGGGTATCTACCAGAGGGTCCTTACATGGGGATAGGCCAGCAGCCTGGAATCGGCGGTGATAAGCGCGGCGCCGGTGGTTCTTGCGGTTGCCGTGATGATCTGATCCGCAGGGTCGCTCACCGGGCAGTCCGGCAGGCTGGTTGAATCCCAGGCGGTTTCCGGGGTGATGGGAACGGTTTCCAGCCCGGGCATCCGCAGGGCCTCCGTGATCCATTCCCCGGGTGTGCAACTCAGCTTGAGGCGCTTCTTCTCGACCAGCTTGCAGAACTCCCACAGGGATATGGTCGAAAGCAGCAGCCTGTGACCGGCGGCTCCGTTGATAAGGATTTCCCTGGCCCTGTATGACAGCTTTTCCGGCCTTGCCGCCCACCAGATCCATACATGGGTGTCCAGAAGGAAGTTCACCTGCTGGACTTCCAGTCCTCCTCCGCCACCGGGGAAATTACATCCCCCTCGTAGACGATGGTTTCCGCCAGACTCCCGGGTTCGGGGGCTTCTTCGGTACAGGGAACCACCCTTGCCAGGGGTTTGCCCCTTTTGGTTATCACAACGGATTCCCTGGTCTGGTACACCTGGGAGAGAACCTTCAGGGCATGTGTCTTGAAATGTGTCACCGTCATTGTTCTCATTGTTCCTCCATGAAAAATATGGTCATTTAAAGTGGTCATGTAAATGCCGGAGGGTGAAGTGACTTCCGCAGGGGGGAGAATTATCTTCCCCCATAACCCTTCAGATAACAAAGGAAGAAAGCAAAACGATGTTAGCATTTCTGGCAATAACGGTTTTAGCCCTCCCCGGTCCTGTTGAGAACGCCGCCCAGGGGCTTCTTGAACAGGGGGGAATGACCCCTGAACAGATGAACTTCGACAGGCACTGGGCCACCGGTGTGAAATTCGCCGACAGCACGGTTTTGAGGTGCATACAGGATGTGTGGGCCCTGCCGGAGGTTGCGGATTCAGTCCTCTCCGGGGCCCAGGAACTCACAGTCCGGGAAACGGTTCCCGGGGGCATGGATTCCCTTGTTTCACTGATGGAGGAACTGCATTTTTCCTACCGGACCGCCCTTGACACACTGCCGTCCGCCGATTCCCTTGCCCTTCTCTGCTGCGGGATGTGGGCCCGGAGCGATTCCGCGGGAACCCCTGGGGAATGGGGGCTTCTCTATTCCTCCCGTGGATTCGACATACCGATCGAACTGGATTCACTGGAGACGGAGCTCGATGAACTGGCTGGGCTCCTCGCCGGGTGGCTCCCGGTGGAGAACCCCTCTCCGGAGGTTTTGATAGGCCTTGTGGCGGGCATCGAAACAGAGGAACGCTACGGCACCCTCCTCGCCCCGGGGGTTGAGGGCAGGGTTTTCGACTACAGCCTGGACCCACCGGTCACATGGGTCGTCGGAGGCCGGGAAAGGAATGTCTACACCGGGGAGACCAGATACGACATCATCGTAGACATCGGGGGGGATGACCTCTACCTCTGCGGAGCGGACGGTATTGGTGTTCTCGGCCATCCGGTGTCGCTTATAGCGGACCTGTCCGGTGACGACACCTACCTTTCCGCCCTTCCCGTTTCCCAGGGGTCCGGGTTCATGGGCTACGGCGCTTTGATAGACCTCCAGGGGAACGATGTTTACAGGGGCTCCTCCTTTTCTCAGGGGTCGGCAATGATGGGGGGCGGCCTTCTGGCGGACCTGGCCGGCGACGACTGTTTCACCGCCGATGTGCACTCACAGGCTGCGGCAACACTGGGAACGGCGTTCCTTATCGATTTGCAGGGTGACGACACCAGGAGGGTAAGCTCCTGCGGCCAGGGGTTCGGCGGCCCCGGGGGTTACGGGAACCTCATCGACGGAGGCGGTCACGACACATACCTGGCGGGATTCACCTACCCCCACGAGCCCCTTCTGCCCAGGGACCACATAGCAATGGCCCAGGGATTCGGAACCGGCCTCAGACCCTTCATCGCCGGTGGGGTGGGCACCCTCTGCGATCTCGGCCGTGGCAACGATACATACAGGGCCGAGGTCTTCGGCCAGGGCGGGGGCTACTTCTACTCCCTGGGGGTCCTTTACGACACCGGCGGCCAGGATGTTTACTCCTCCGCCCAGTACAGCCAGGGCTCGGGAATACACCTGGCTTCAGGGATCCTCGTTGATGCCGGGGGCGACGACCAGTTCATAAGCCGCCGGGGCCCCTCCCAGGGTGCCGCCCACGACCTTTCCACAGGCTTCCTGCTGGACATGGAGGGGGAAGACTGCTACGCCACCGACGGCGGACAGGGCCTCGCCCTCACCAATTCCGCCGCGGTGTTCGCGGACCTTTCCGGCTCCGACCTCTACGCCCTCCGGGGTCTGGGCCGGGGTGAATCCCGCTGGGCAAGGGGTTCCGCCGGTTCCGGCCTTTTCCTGGACATGGCGGACACCGATTTCTACATGGGCCAGGGGGAGGACGGGGCATCCTGGATAAGGGAGTATTCCGCCGGAGGGGACATGCCCGGTGCAACCCCGGTTCCCCCGGACGAGGTGGTTGATATCGGCAACCCCGGTGAGCTGGGCATCGACTCCCTCTTCAGCGTGGCCTCGGAGTGGGGGGTATCCGGCAACAGCGACAGGGTCCTCGCCCACAGGGAAGAGCTCGCCTCCCGGGGCAGGGCGGCGGTGGACTACATACTCCGGGAGCACCTGGATTCATGGGACGGCCTGGAGCACAGGGCAATAAAGGCGGTCTTCACCGAAAACTCCGACTATGCCGTTGGGAAAATGATGGAGCTTCTGGAAGACAGCCTTCCCCTCGGGGAACTGGGCAATGTCATCCAGTGGCTGGGGGAGGCCGGGGGCGAGGGCTCCAGACCCCTTCTGGAATCCATGCTGGCGGATTCCCAGTCAACGGGCATAACGGTGACCCTCATCAGTTCACTGGGGGACCTGGGGAACCCGGGATCCCTTGATGTGATAGTACCCTTTGCCTCCTCCGGGACGGAAAGGATAAGACGGCAGACCGCGGTAACACTGGGCAAGCTGGGGAGCGGAGCCCTCCCGGTACTTAAGACGCTGATCGAAGACAGTTCCCTTTCAGTGCGTTCCGCTGCGGTCCGGTCCATTGAAGGAATAAACGACACTGAATAGGGGTATCGGTTGAAAGGGGTTTGACAAGGTGTACTCTTGGAGCTATCTTGCCTATGCGAGGGGCGTAGCTCTTCGTGTAAAAAAGAACGAAAGCGAGGAGAAATCTATGAGAAAACTCAGTATTGTTTTCATGGCGGTCCTTATCGCCGCAATCGCCGGCTGCGCCGGTGATGACTCATCCGGCGACACCGGCACGCTCACCACTGTGCAGGACCTTCAGCTTGATAACACAAGCACGGGCAGAACAGTGGTTCTCACCTGGTCCGAGATATCCGACGACATCGACGGCTACAAGATCTACTTCAAGGCCGACGGAGCGGGCACATGGGCCGACGCCGGCGAGTCAACCACCACAACCTTCACCCACAACGCAGTGGTTGCAGGCCACTACGCAGTGAAGGCCTACAAGGGCGACAACTACTCCGAGAACTTCTCCAACGAAGTAAGCACAATGCCCAGCATCGTGAATGTTACCTACACCATTTACGACAACTACTCCCCGGCAGAGAAGCCCAGCGGATTCATCTTCGGTGAAAATTCCGGTCAGACCGGAAGCGCCGCCAGCACAGGTTTCGTTCAGGACATCTATGCCTACGACGAGAGCAAGGGCGATGAAGATGTCTGGCTCTACAGCGGCAACTTCGGCCAGTTCGGAAACGGCAACCAGAGCTACTTCCAGGAGCCTGCATCCGGTGTTTACGGCAACTGCGACCCCGACGGCTCATGGTCCGGTACCTCTTACATCCTCTACACCTCCGACAGCGTCGTTTTCGTTGCCCTTCCCTACCAGGGCGGCAGCTTTGCCTACGCCAAAATGTACGGCCTCAATGTTGCCCAGGATCCCGACAGCAACAACGGCACAAGCGTAAGCTTCATGTATGAGTACCAGCCCAACGACCTCGGGCTCACTCTCTTCACAAGCAACGCCAACTAATCGTTATTTGTTACCTGAAAGAGGGGGAGGGGACACCCTCCTCCTCTTTCGTTAAAGGTACAGGAGGAAACGGATGACGGCACTTTTACTCAGCGTTCTTCTCTCTGCTCCCTTCTCCGGTGCGAAGCAGGGGGGGCTTCCTCCCATGCTGATAAACCCCGACGCCTACACGGGCACTTCATCTGAGGGGCTTCCCTCGAACCTCGGTTCCGTAATGGACCAGGTTCTGGCCCTTCCCGGAGCCACCTTCGGCCTGGGAGTTGTAGACTTGAATACAGGCGAACGCATCACCAGGAACGGAACCCGGCGGTTTCAGACGGACAGGGCGGACATCGTCACAGCGGCGGTTTGTGTTAGCCGTCACGATTCCGGCGAGTTTCCCCTCGACAGTCTTGTATCCCGTGATGAACAGCTCTGGCAGATAGTCAGAAGGGGGCAGCAGGGAAGCAGAGAGGCTTCCCAGTCCATAAGGTTCTATATGGGGGGGCTCGAGGTCGTGGATAACTGGCTTTCCGCATCGGGATTCAGTTCAACAAGCTTTCCCGGAGTTCAGCTTGACTGGGAAGGCGCACCGGATGTCGACCCCAGTTATCTCACCGCCGCCGACTGCCTCGATTTCATGGAGATAGTATACGGCTCCCTTGGGGAGCAGGCGGTAAGGAGAATGGCCTCAAACCCGCCCCTTTCTGAAGACCTCAGGGCTGCCCTGGCCCCGGACGACATCGTCTACGGCTGGATAAGCGACGGCGGAGACACCAGAAGCATCAACCTCATAGTCTTCACACCCGACGGGGGGAAATACGGCGTTTCCGTTCTGACCAGCAGCCTCTGCTGCCCGGGAAAGGCCGATCTGGGCTTCACCACCATCTGGAACGCCCTTCAGTAGCATTTCTAAGTGAAGCCCCGGGGCAGCCGCCTTCGGGGCTTCTTTTTTTGTGCGGTCATTGACGGAGAAGTTTAAACCGCTATCTTTCCGCCAACCCCCGATTTCCAATAATCCATTCGAGAGGAGACCATAATGGCCATGAACCTCAAGGGCAGGAGTCTGCTTACACTCCTTGACATCACCCCCCTCGAGCTCCGTTACCTTCTTGACCTTTCCCACAACCTGAAGCAGGAAAGACTGGGCTTCCAGACCTTCCAGCGATTCCAGGGCAAAACACTTGCAATGCTCTTCGAGAAGCGCTCCACCAGAACCCGCTGCGCCTTCGAAACAGCCTTCGGAGAAGAGGGGGGCCACCCGGTCTTCCTGAGCTCCGCTGACATTCAGCTGGGTTCCAAGGAATCCATAGAGGACACAGCAAGGGTTCTGGGCAGGATGTTCGACTGCATCATGTTCAGGGGATTCAGCCAGGACACCGTGGAGGCCCTGGAAGAGTACTCCGGCGTTCCGGTCTACAACGGCCTCACCGACCTCTATCACCCCACCCAGATTCTCGCCGACCTCATGACCATAGAAGAGCACCTGGGCGAGCTCAGGGGAGTGAACTTCGTTTACACCGGCGACGGCAGGAACAACATGGCGAACAGCCTCATGATAGGCGCCGCAATGGCCGGCATGAACTGCACAGTTCTGGCCCCGGAAAGCCTGCAGCCCGAAGAGGATCTGGTTGAAACCGTTATGGGCCTCGCCGAGGTCAGCGGCTCCGAGATCCGGATTACCGACAATGTGAAGGAAGCCGTGGCCGGCGCCGATGTGATATACACCGATGTCTGGGCCTCCATGGGCGAGGAAGACAAGGCCGCTGAACGCATTGCCATGCTCAAGCCCTACCAGGTGAACGAAGACCTCATGGCCGCCACCGGCAATCCCGAGTGCATCTTCATGCACTGCCTGCCGGCGGTGAAGGGCAACGAGGTTACCTTCGAGGTTATCGAAGGCCCCCAGTCGGTGGTATGGGACGAGGCCGAGAACCGGAAGCACACCATCAAAGCCCTGATGGTGGCAACGGTCTGCTAGTTACCGCTGCTTTCTGAACGGTATGCGCCCGGCGTTCTACAGCCGGGCGCTTCAGTTTTCCTCGTGGAGCAGTTTCAGGTAGGAGGCGTGCCTGCCGGGGTCTATCTTACCCTCTTTTACAGCCTGGACCACCATGCAGCCCGGTTCGGTTTCATGGAGGCAGTTTCGGAACCTGCAGGGGGGAAGATCGTTGAATTCCCTGAAGCAGAACCTCAGTTCATCCGGGGGTATGTGGTCCACGGAAAAGGCCCTGAGGCCCGGTGTGTCCATAAGAAAGGTGTCTTCCCCGAGCCTGAGAAGCCTGGCTGAAACCGTGGTGTGGCGCCCCTTGGTGGTTTTCACGTTGACTGCCCCCACCCTCAGGTCTATGTCGGGGTTTACCGCCTTTATCAGCGATGTCTTCCCCGCGGCTGACACACCGGCCAGAACCACTGTCTTTCCCTTGATGAGCCCGCTGAACTCCTCGAGCCCCTGTGGTTCCACCGTGCTGGTCCTGAGAACGGGGTAGCCGGCGATACCGCTGTAAACGGCCTCAAGTTCATCGGGGTCTGCGGCGTCTTCCCTGCCGGTGAGGTCGATCTTGTTCAGCACTATTGCAGCGGGAAGCCGGTTCCATTCCGCCGAGGCCAGCGCCCTGTCCAGGAAACCACGCCTGAGGGGAGGGCTGGAGATGGATGCAACCACCAGCACCAGATCTATGTTTGCCGCGAGGACCTGTCTTTTCCCCAGGGGGGAGGTGCGCTCGAGGCAGGTCTTCCTGGGGAGGACCTCCTCCACGTACCACTCGCCCCGGTCCTTCCTTATCACCACCCTGTCGCCGCAGACGGGATTTCCCGTAACCCTGAATACATTGCTGGATACACGGGCCCGGGATGTTTCACCCCCCGGGAAGAGAAGGGTAACGCCCCTTCTTCCCGCGGAGGATATCCTTGCGGGACGGGTTTCTTTACTGGAAATAATACACCTCGATGCCGTCGATCGTTTCAAGCCATTCCTGTGTGTGCCCGGGATAATATATGCCCTTTTCCAGCACTACTATTCCAGTCACCCCATGAGCCCTGAGGTCTTCCCGGGAGGCTCCCTCCCAGGCAGCCCTGTCCGAGGATACGAATTTCCCCCGGGGGTCGCTGATGGAGTTGTTGAGTGCGATTCCCGGTATCAGCAGTTCGTTGGCGGCGGTAACGCCCTCCTCGGGAAGCCGGAATTCCGAGTAGAACTCCCTGACCTCGGCGTATTCCCTGAACTCCGGAAGGGTTGCCACCCACTGGAAGGAGGGGAAAACAAGGGCCGCGGCCACCACCGCAAGCCGTTTCCCGCCACTGAAGAGCCTCCATATCTCCATGAAAACGAAGGGGGAAGCCAGAAGGAAGAGCTGGTCGATGTACCTGGGAAGCACCAGGGAGCCCATGGAAAGTGATACGGTTAGAAGGGCGAAGTTCGCCCCGAAGGGAACCGCCAGTTTCCAGCGCTTTATACAGCCGTAGAGGACCGCCGCCGCCGGGGCACCCAGTATGAGGATGGAGCGGAGCCCCGCCCAGGGCAGGAAGGTCAGAGAATTCGGTGTGGGATAGTTCATCGCCGCCACGGAGTACCTAACCTCCCGGGATGCCCAGGAGAATGATCCGCAGGCGGTCCTGTGAAAGTAAAGCCAGACAAGGGCGGAACCTGCCAGGAGAAGGATGAGCTTCCAGTTCCGGTCCTTGACGGCCCTCCATCCTCCGTAGATGAAACCCTCCGGCCTGGACAGGGAGGCGATAAGGACCCCGGCGGTGCCGCCCTTCGCCGTCTGCAGAAGCATCATGGCCCCTATGAAGGGAATTGCCGGGTTTCCCCTGACTGCAAGGAGCACGAAGACCGGGTTGAAGCCCAGGAAAAGCGCCGCCGCGGCGCCGGCGCCGCCCCTGCCCCCGGCATACCAGGCCGAGACCAGAACGAAGGACACACCCAGAAGCACCAGGAGAGAGTGGTACAAGACGCCTCCCGGGGCCCGCAGGATGCCGACGAGGAGTTCCAGGGGCTTCGGAACGGTGTTGGGATAGTAGAGGCGCCAGTCGTCTGTGACGCCGTTCTCGGATATGGTGAGGGACCCCTCCTCAAGGAGCTGCAGGGCCCACATGTCATGGGCGTTCCTGTCGGGGTCGGGAAGGTCCCCGGCGGAAAGCAGCAGCGCCGCGGCCACCGGGATAAGTGCCAGGGGAAGCAGTGCCGAGTACCTCAGTTTTCCGGCTCCACGAATCGTATTATGAATTCGTCCTCCCTGCCCCAGCCGAGAATTTCCCTCACCCTTTTCTCCATGTAAAGGGAGTCGTTCTCCAGGAGATGGATCACATTGGTGAGTGAATCTATCTCCCGTGAAAGGGAGTCGTTGGCGGCCCTGATCTCCTGGATCTCCCCCTGAATATCGGTGATGGCCATGAAGCCGTTCCTGTTGTAGATGAGGATCAGCCCGGCTATGAGAAAGGCCACGGTGACAAGCAGGGTGGTAAGAAGCCTTGTTTTCCTTACCTCCTCCCGCCGCCTCTGCTCATACATGGCTTCAGCCCTTCAGAACTGCCATTCCGGCATATTCAGCGGTGTCCTCGAGGGCTTCCTCGATGCGGAGCAGCTGGTTGTACTTTGCTGTGCGGTCGGTTCGGCAGATGGAGCCGGTCTTTATGAAACCGGTGTTCCTGGCCACGGCGAGGTCAGCTATGAAGGTGTCCTCGGTTTCTCCGCTTCTGTGGCTTATCACCGCCGCCATACCGTTCCTGTGGGCGTGGTCGATGGCCTGGAGGGTTTCGGAAACGGTTCCGATCTGATTGAGCTTTATCAGTATTGCGTTGGCTGCCTTCAGGGCAATGCCCTTCTTCAGTCTTTCAACATTGGTAACGAAAAGGTCGTCGCCCACTATGTGGATCCGGCTCCCAAGCCTTTCCGTGATAAGCTGCCATCCCTTCCAGTCATCCTCAGCCAGGCCGTCTTCGATGCTGATTATGGGGAAACGGTCAACGAGCTTTGCCCAGTAGTCCACGATGGCCTCGGAGGTGAGACCGGAGGGGTCTTCGCCGTGCATGAAGTATCTGCCGTCTTTGTAGAACTCGCTTGCCGCCGGGTCGAGGGCTATGAAGACGTCCTTGCCAGGGCTGTATCCCGCCTCCCTTATTGTATCCACGATGAATTCAAGCGCTGCGGTGTTGTCAGGCAGGTCCGGGGCAAGGCCGCCCTCGTCGCCAACTGTGGTGGACATTCCAGCTTTAGCAGCCCTCTTCTTCAGCGTCTGGAATATCTCAGCCCCGGCCTGGAGGGCCCGGGAGAAAGTGTCGAATCCAGCGGGTACCACCATGAATTCCTGAAGGTCGATGGGGTTCGAAGCGTGCTGTCCGCCGTTGATGATGTTCATCATGGGAACGGGAAGGACCCTGGCCGCCGGGCCGCCGAGGTAACTGTAAAGGGGAAGGGCAAGGCTGTCCGCCGCGGCCCTGGCGCATGCCATGGAAACCGCAAGGATTGCGTTCGCCCCCAGTCTGCCCTTGTTCGGTGTGCCGTCGAGTTCCCTCATCATGCCGTCGATCTCTATCTGGCAGAGGGCTTCCCTGCCAAGGAGTTCAGCGGCGATCTCCCCGTGGATATTGCTTACCGCGGTGAGGACCGATTTGCCCATGAAGCCGCTTCCCCCGTCCCGGAGCTCGACGGCTTCATGCTCTCCGGTGCTGGCTCCGCTGGGTACCGCCGCTCTGCCGAAGCTGCCGTCCTCAAGGTAAACATCCGCCTCCACGGTGGGGTTGCCCCTGGAATCGATTATCTGTCGTGCGCGTATATCTATGATTTCAGGCATATTTTCATCTCCTTGCGTTGAATTCTGACCGCCGGGAATATAGTGTATGCGGTTTCAGTTATGAATGAAGGGCTGGTCTTCCGACTGTTCCGACCCGTAGGCCCTGAGTATGTCGAGATGGGGTCTGGCGGCGATGATCTCGCTGAAGGCCCGGGCCAGGTTGGGATCGAACTGGGTGCCGGAATGGGTTGCCAGCTGTTCCAGGGCGTACTCCTCCCCGGGGGACTCCCTGTAGATGCGGTTGCTCGTCATGGCGTCGAAGGAGTCGGCCACGGTGAGGATACGGGCGGCCATGGGTATGTTCCTTGCGGTGATGCCGTCGGGGTAGCCCTTGCCGTCGTACCTTTCGTGGTGGTGGCGTATTGCGGGAAGAAGGTTCTTGAAGGCCTTGATGGGTTTCAGTATGCTGCAGCCCTTCACAGGATGGGTCTTGATTATTTCGTACTCTTCACCGGTCAGTCTTCCCGGCTTGTTCAGTATGCCCTCGGGGATGCCGATCTTGCCGATGTCGTGGAGCAGGGCGGCGTTCCAGAGGTCGTTCCTCTCCTCGCCGGATATTCCCAGCCTGTCCGCCAGGGCAAGTGTGTATGCGGTTACGTTCCTGGAGTGGAAGTGGGTGTACTTGTCCTTCGCGTCCACCGTTTGTGCCAGCGCGGTGATGGTTTCCAGGTAGTTGCTCTGGTTCTCGCGGTGCTGGAGCGAGTTGCACATGGCCGACGTGGCGTGCCGAAGCAGTATTGGTATGAAACGGCTGGAGGGGAGCAGGTGGGTCCTGCCCTGCCAGGAGCCCATGATCATCCACCCGTGTATCTTGCCGTAGTCGTCGAGGTTGGTCACGGTGAACTCCGGGGGGTTCTCGTATGTCTTTATCTTTTCCCCCACGAAGGTTTCCGACCGTATGCCCATCATGAGCTCGCCGGTGAGTTTTCTGCCCAGGTTCTTTACCAGCTGCTTCTCAATGGATGCGAAAACCCGCTCTCCGGGGATGGCCTGGTTGCTGAGCACGTAGTGGAATGGGCTGCCGTTCTCCAGTGATATGAAAAGACCTATCACGTCGAAGGGTATGAAGTCCCGCAGGCCCCTGGCGATGGTGGATACCGATGATGACACCTCAAGGGACGAGGAGAAACCGCTGGTTACCAGGTTGATCTTCTCAAGCTCTTTGTTGTTGAAGAGCAGCTCTTCGGTCATGCGGAGGTTCTGGAGCTGATTCCCCAGCTGGGCGGCGTACAGGGCGAGAAGCTTCAGGTCCCTTGTCTTGAAGCGGTCTCTCTTGCCTGACCGGCCCGCAAGGATCACTCCCAGGTTCTCTTCGTCGGTGGGTATCACCGTTCCCATGAAGGAGGCGCTGGTACCGGACATATCGGTGTTCGAGGCATCGGTGGGGTCGAGGAGGACCTCGCCTCCGGACTGCATGGTCCTGCTGGCCAGGAAGTACCAGGTGACCTCGTCGGCGAAATCGCCCTTGCCCTTGTCCACGGTCTTTTCCAGCATTGTGCCGGCTCTTTCGCTCTTGAGATAGATCCTCAGGGAATCGGCTCCGAAACTCTGGGCGGTCTTTTCCCCGAACCGGTCGAGGGACTCTTTCCTTGTTTCCTTTGTGATTCGGTTATTCACTGTGAGCTCGTGGAGTATTCTAAGCTCTGTATAGGTTATCTCGGAGAAGTTCGTTCTCTGCTCGTTCTCGGCCCTCTGAACCGCTTCGATTATCTCCGCGTCGGAGAAGGGCTTGGTAATGAAGTCGTAGGCCCCCTGCCGTATTGCCTCTTTTGCCAGGTCCACCGAGGCGTGGCCGGTGAAGAGGATAACGAAGGTGTCGGGGTTCATGTCCTTTATGGAGGCCATGAGCTCAAGGCCGTTGGTGTCCGGCAGCAGTATGTCGCAGAGCACGATGGGATAGGTTTTCGCCGCGAGGAAAACGGATACGTCGTTCCCGGACATTGCCGAATCGGCGATGTAGCCGTGTTTTTTCAGGGTTTCAGTTACGATCTCGCAGACAACGGGGTCGTCATCGATCACAAGTATCCTGGGATGACTTGTCTCCAAACTAGTTTCCTTCCTGACCCCCGTTGATACCAAGCCTTTTCATTCTGGCCAGAAGAGTGGTCCTCTTAAGCCCCAGCAGCTGTGCTGCGGTGGTTTTTACACCCTTGCAGGCATCCAGCGTTTTCTGAATATAGTGCCGCTCAACCGAGTCAACAATCGAGTCGAGGCTGAAGCCCGTGTCCTCGGTGGAGCCTTCTGTTCCGCAGTCGCAGCGTACCCAGGCGGGAAGGTGTTCATCCCGAATGGTTCCCTTGCCCGCCAGGACCACCGCCCTCTCCATGACATTCTCCAGCTCGCGGACATTTCCCGGCCAGTGATAGGTCAAGAGTGAGGTAACGGCGGTGTCGGAAAGGGTATTGCCACCGAAGGGCCCCTTCATCCTTCTGAGGAAATGCTCCGCCAGGGGGATGATGTCCGCACCCCTTTCCCGGAGGGGGGGGATGGGGATCTCGAATACGTTCAGTCTGTAGTAGAGATCCCTTCTGAAGCTTCCGCTTTCCACATCCTTTCCTATGTCGCTGTTGGTGGCGGAGATAAGCCTTGTGTTCACCGGCACTGGGGTGGTGGAGCCCACCGGTGTGACCTCCCTCTCCTGAAGGGCCCGCAGGAGCTTGACCTGCATGGGCTGCCCCATGGTTCCGATCTCGTCAAGGAACAGGGTTCCGTTCTCCGCCGCCTGAAAGTGTCCAATGGTTGTGGAGTGCGCCCCGGTGTAGGAACCCTTCGCATGGCCGAAGAGCTCGCTTTCAAGGAGTCCCTCGGGAATTCCCCCGGAGTTAACCGAAATGAATGGACCGGCGGAACGGCCGCTCATCCGGTGAAGGGCCCTTGCTATCATTTCCTTGCCGGTCCCGCTTTCCCCGGTGAGAAGCACCGTGCTGTCCGTGGTGCTCACCTTTTCCACAAGATCCATCACCTGCTGCATTGAAGGGCTTTCGATGATAAGTGACTTCCCGGAGGAGTGACGGCGTATCCGCTGTTTCTTTATAACGGAATCAACTGATTCCAGGAGGCGGGCGGCGGTGAAGGGTTTCGGAATGTAGTCCATGGCCCCGAGGTCCATGGCCTCCCTGATGCCGTCGATGGAGGCAAAGCCGGTAATGGCGATGGCCGCCATGTAGGGGTGCTTTTCCCTGGCAATGCGGACGATGTCGATCCCCGATCCGTCGGGCAGCCTTATGTCGGTTATCAGAAGATGGTACTCGCTTCCACGCATCCTGGCCAGGGCCTGCCGGCTGCTGGTTGCGGTGTGGCAGGTGAATCCGTTGGCGGAAAGTACCTCCGTTACGAAGCTGAGAATTTCCGGCTCATCGTCTACGACGAGAACTCTGTATCCCCTCCTTGAACCATCCATGCGTATAGTATTACCGTTATAGAAACCGGCGTCAATTACCTGACGGGGGGTCCTGTGGGTCGCTGGCAATATTTTGTCGTCATTCTGGCGTTGCTGGGCTGTTCAAAGGAACCCGCCCCGGAAGACAGCTATTTTATCAGCATAGATGACTATAACAGGCTATCTGTGGATACGGTTCAGAGCGATCCTGTTCCAGCTGCGGACACCCTTCATGTGGTTCTTCCTGATACTGCGGCGGTGGACTCTTTCCCCGTCGACTCCCTCCTGACCGATTCCCTTGTCATCTCCCCTGACAGCCTTCCCTCCGACTCCCTGCTGGCGGATACCCTTGGGGTTCCGGCGGACACACTACAGGTCATATCACCCGCCGAAGGGTGGAGCGCTGCCAGGCTGGAAGTACGGGGTTCACTCTACGGGACCCTTGCTGCCATTACCGATGCCGATCCGGACATACTCGGGGCGCACTGCGTGAGATATCTGGTATGGGAAATGAATCCCTGGAACGGATTCATAGGTGGGGACTCCCTGATAATCCTTTATGATCCCATGGGCTCCGAAAGGGAGAACATGGTAATGGCCTTTGAATACATTCCCGTGGCGGGTTCCTCCAACCATGGCTTTTCCGGTTTCGTATACAGGAGGACCGGAGACAACTGGCCGTCGGTATGGAAGCCCGACGGCACGGAACTGGTGAAGCTTCTCGACAGGCTTCCTGTAAGGACCTTCGAGGAGATAACCAGCGTGTACGGCGAACCCAGGGGCACACATACCCATGCGGGAATAGACTTCAAGGCCCCGGAGGGGACTCCGGTGTATACACTTACCGGAGGCACCGTTGAAAGAACCAACTGGAACACAGTTTACAACGGAAACTGCATCGAGATAAAGTTCGGCGGTTACTCCGAGCTGTCACTGCACCTGAACACCATTGACAGCTCCATCAGGCCCGGGGTCCATGTGGAGCCGGGAGCGCTGATAGGGACAGTGGGCAACACCGGCATCTCAACCGCACCCCATCTGCATTATCAGATCAACGATCCAGAGGGATACTCCATAGATCCCTACCTGTACTTCAGCAGCCACAGAAGGACCCTCACCGAGCAGGACATGGAGCCCTTCCGAAGCCATGTGGCCGCCTGCAGGGAAAGGATGGGCCGTTAATGGCTTCCTTCACGGTGCTCACTCTTAACTGGAACGGCCTTGAGGTCCTGCCGGCAATGGTGGGATCCCTTGCCGCACCGGTGGAGGAACTGGGCGGTGATCTGGTGGTTTTCGACAATGATTCCTCCGACGGTTCCCAGGACCTGGTGGAGAGGCAATGGGGCGACAGAAGCTGGTTCCGCCTTGTGAGGTCCCCGGAGAACCTGGGCTTTGCCGGAGGGGCTTCCAGGGCCATGGATGACATCCACTCCGATGTGATAGTCCTTGCCAATTCCGACACGGTGTTTCTTCCCGGAAGCCTTGAGGAACTCCTCAGGGCAGTGGAGGAGGAGGATGGCTGCGGAGTCATCGGTCCCAGACTTCTCTGGCCCGACGGCACCCTTCAGAGGTCGATGCGGGACTTCCCCTTCCCCGGCGCCCTTCTCAAGGAGCATCTGCCCTTTCTCAGAAGGACCTCTGCGGTGAACGATCCCCATACCGCCAGGAGGACCGTGGACTGGCTCGTGGGGGCTGTAATGGTTTTCAGGCGGGACTTATTCCTTGAAAGCGGGGGTTTCGACAGGGACTTCTTCTTCTACCATGAGGAAACGGAACTGCAGTACAGGCTTGCAGAAATGGGCTTCCCGTCCCTTTTCATTCCCGCCGCGGAAGTGATCCATGTAGAGGGGGCGTCAGCCAGGAAGATGTTTGGTAACACCACCTATACGAGGTATATTCAGGCGAAGATAAAGTTTTTGCGAAAGCATGGGTACACAGGCTCCATAACCCTGTTCAGGGCATTTATGGGGATACTGCAGGGGCTCAGGCTCGTGGGTGGTCTCATCGTTCCGGGCCTTGCGAAGCGGGACATACGCTTCAGCTTCCCCTACTGCAGGAAGGCACTCGCTGAGGTTTTTCGGCGTAACGGACAGGATAACAGATGACAGCAATTCTCGGATTGAACTGCTACAAGCATGATGCCGCCGCCGCACTATTCATCGACGGAGTTCTGGCAGGCGCGTCTGAAGAGGAGAGATTCACAAGGAGGAAGCACGATGCGGATTACCCGAAGAAGGCCATTGACTTCCTTCTTCGGGAGTCGGGGCTCAAACCCTCCGAGATAGACCATGTCGCCTTCTACATGGTGCCCGGGAAAATACGACGGGAGTCCTTCAGGGCCTACAGGGGCTACATGTTCAAGCCCGGCGCCGTGAGATTCCTTCTGGGGCAGCTCAGCGGTTCCTCAAGAATGTCCTCTATCCCGGGGAAAATGCGCGGGCACCTCGGGGATGGCTTTGATCCGAAGTTCCATTTCATAGACCATCATGAAGCCCATGCATGGTCCGCCTGGCTCGGCGCAGGCTGCAGGGATGCAGCGGTGCTCACCATGGACGGCGCCGGGGAAATGCACTCCAGCCTTCTGGGCTCGATTTCAAGGGGCGGCCTGGTGGAATATGCCAGAACGCATCTGCCCTCTTCACCGGGGCTTTTCTACTCCGCGGTTACTTCATTTCTGGGTTTCACCCCGGACAACGACGAATACAAGGTGATGGGGCTTTCAAGCTACGGAAAGCCTGAATACCTTGATCTCTTCAGGAAGATCATAAGGGGGGAGAACGGCCGTTTCGTTGTGAACCACCGGTTGCTGGACGTATCCCGTGGGGTGCATCACTCCAGCTTCAGCCCCGGGGTTACCGCGGTTATCGGTGAGCCAAGGGATCCCGGGGAGGGAGACCCCGAGCCAAGGCACGAGAACATAGCCGCCAGTGCCCAGAGGGCCCTGGAGGAGGCGGGAATGTCCGTTGTGAGATACCTCAGGGAAAAAGCGAAGGAAGACCTGCTTGTGGTTTCCGGAGGAGTGGCTTTGAACTGTGTGATGAACGGGTTGTTCGAACGGGAAAGCGGTTTTTCCGAGGTTGTTCCCTTCCCGGCGCCCAACGACGCGGGAACCTCGGTGGGTGCAGCGGCGGCGGTTCACCGGATCGTTGCTCCCCACACGCCGCTGAAGCCGGTGGAAACCATGTATCTGGGCCCCGGCTATTCCAGAACCGATATAGATGAAGACCTCCGAATGGCGAAGCTTTATCCTGAGAAGCCCGGGAAACTGGCGGAAAGGGTTGCGTCGCTGATAGCCGAGGGGAAGGTGGTTGCCCTTTTCCAGGGAAGAATGGAGTTCGGACCAAGGGCCCTTGGCAACCGCTCCATACTCGCCGACCCCCGAAGACCCGAAATGAAGGACATCGTGAACAGTGTGGTCAAGCATCGCGAGGGCTTCAGGCCCTTCGCCCCGGCATGCCTGGAAGAGGAAGCGGGCAGATACTTTCTGGGCTGCGGCAGCTCACCCCACATGATCAAGACATATCCGGTGGTGGAAGGAATGGCCGAAGTGATCCCCGCGGTGACACATGTGGACAATACCGCCAGGGTGCAAACGGTGTCCCGGGAAGAAAACCCATTTTATTACGATGTTATCCGGGCTTTCTTTGATATTACCGGTGTTGCTGTTATACTGAACACATCGTTCAACATAAGGGGTGAGCCTATTGTGAACACTCCGATAGATGCGGTAAGGTGCTACTGCGGAACGGGGATAGATGCCCTTGCCATGCCCCCATATCTGTTCATGAAGGAGAGCTCACCGGAAGAAAAGGACTGAAGTGAGCACAATACTCGGACGGGGAACCGTCCTTTTCGTAGACGGCGACATGGACAGGGCCTCCAGGCTCAGGGCCGAGGCCTCGGCCTTCGGCTACAACTGCACGGTGGAGCACACCGCCAGAACCGCCCTCAGAAGGGTGAAGAGCCGGGCTGTGAACGTGATAGTTGCCAGCGCGGAGCTGACCGACCTCCACATGGATACCTTCCTTGAAGCCCTTTCAAGGGCGAATGTGGACTCCAGTGTGGTCATATACGGCAGGAACATCAGTGCCGCCGACGCCATATCATGGATGCGGGCGGGGGTTGTAGACATCCTCCTCGATCCCTCCGACGGCGAGGCCCTGCGGAATGCCCTTCAGACCTCCTTTGCCAGGTCCTCCCTCAAGCTCATCAACAGAGCGTCCATCTCCGGGGAGGCAGCCCGGGGCGAGAAGTCCGGCGGCGAGATGCTCTACAGAAGCAAATCCATGACCGACCTGATGATAAAGGCAGCCCGAATAGCACCGGTTAACACCACCGTGCTGCTTTCCGGTGAGAGCGGCACCGGAAAGGACGTTCTCGCAAGGGAGATACACGCCCTCAGCAGAAGGCCGGGGAACTACATCGCCATTAACTGCGCGGCAATACCGGAAACCCTTCTTGAAAGCGAGCTCTTCGGCCACGAGCGGGGGGCCTTCACCGGAGCGGAAAGCCAGCGTCAGGGGAAGTTCGAAGCCGCCGACCACGGCACTCTTCTCCTCGACGAGATAGGCGACATGCCCCCGGGGATACAGGCCAAGCTCCTGAGGGTCCTGGAGGAGGAAAAGGTTACCAGGCTGGGTGGCAACAGGCCCATACCAGTCGATGTGAGGGTCATTGCCGCCACCAACCGGGATCTGCTTGAGATGGTCCAGGATGGTTCCTTCCGCGAAGACCTCTACTACAGGCTCAAGGTCATCGAACTCCATGTCCCTCCCCTCAGGGCCAGGAAGAGCGATATCCCCCTTCTTACCATGGCCCTTCTCAGGCTGTCAGCGGAAAGGCACCATCTTTCCATGCCCGAGGTGGAGCCCGAGGTGATCCAGCGGCTGAAGACATACCGGTGGCCCGGGAATGTCAGGCAGCTGAAGAACATGATGGAAAGCCTTCTGATAACCTCCTCCGGAACGATAACCGTAGACGACCTTCCCCCGGAACTCGAACGGGTGAAGGAAGACTACTGCAGCAGTCTTGAGCTCTGCCTCCCCATGGAACTCTCTGAAGTGGAGGAAGAAGTGGTAAAGAAAACACTTGACCTCACCGGTGGCAACAGAACGAAAACCGCCTCGCTCCTGGGGATAGGGAGAAGAACGCTGCAGCGAAAACTTGAATCATACGAATCGAAATAGACGAAAAACGAGGGGGATGGTATGAAAGTAGTCACTCAACAGACCATCGGAGCAAGACAGGTCCTCTTTGCGGTGCTGGCGGTTGTGGTAATCGTCTGGACACTGGCGGGAGGGCCCTTTTACATCGTCGGTCCCGAGGAGGCGGGCGTGATACTCACCTTCGGCAGGTTCACATCGGTGAACGGGCCGGGGTTCCACTTCAAGCTTCCCTGGCCGGTGCAGACCGTTATCAAGGCGCCGGTGAACGTGGTTCAGAGGATAGAGATAGGGTTCAGGTCCTATGAATCCGGTGGAACCACCCAGTATGTGGGGTTCTCCGATCCGGAAATGCTCCGCGAGGGGCAGATGCTCACCGGCGACGAGAACATCATAAACTGCTCGGTTATAGTTCAGTACAGGATCAACGATGTGGAGGCGTTCCTCTTCAATGTCCGCGACCCGGAATCCACCCTCAGGGATATAGCCGAGGCAAGCATCAGGCAGGTGATCGGGGACAACGCCGTGGACGCGGTGCTTACAACGGGGAAACTGGACATACAGACAAGAATCCAGCAGCAGGTTCAGGAAATGGTATCCGACTACGGCATGGGTGTTCACATCGTTGCGGTTCAGCTGAAGGACGTTCAGCCCCCGGCCCAGGTCTCCGACGCATTCAAGGACGTGGCCACCGCCAGAGAGGACATGCAGGCATACATCAACGAAGCCGAGGGCTACAGGAACCAGGTTATCCCCGAGGCCCGGGCCGATTCCGTTACCCTTGTCAACGAGGCAATGGGATACGCCACGGTGAGGATCAACAGGGCCCAGGGCGCCGCTGAAAGATTCACCGCAGTGGCCGCCGAGTACTCGAAAAGCCCCGGTGTTACATCCGCCAGGCTGCATCTTGAGATGCTTCAGAACGTTATGCAGGATGTTAGGCTCACCATAGTGGCCCAGGACGCCGGAGCCCTTACACACTACAATCTGGAAGGAGGATCGCAATGAGGATTCCTCCCAAGTTCAAGGGCTGTCTGACCGGAGTGGTGGTCATTTTCGCCCTCCTGGTCTTCTTCGGGGCCTTCTTCACGGTGAAGGAAACCGAGCAGGCGGTTATTCTCCAGCTGGGCAGGCCGGTCAGGGTAATAATCGGGAACAGGACTGAAGCCGAAATGGCGGAACTTGAGGCCTGGATGGCGGAGAACGCCCCTGGAGTTGCCCTCAGTTCCGGCGCGGGACTCTACTTCAAGATCCCCTTCCTTCAGCAGCTTCGGATCTTCGATGACAGACTTCTGGAATACGACGACGCCCCCTCCGATGTGGTCACCCGTGACAAGAAACACCTCCAGGTCGACTGTTATGCAAGGTGGCGGATAGAGAATCCCCTGCTCTTCCTTCAGAGCGTTCAAACTGAATCCGCCGCCATGTCCCGCCTCGACGACGTCATCTACTCCGTTCTCAGGCAGGAGATAGGGCAGAGCGACCTCATTCACATCGTCCGGAACACCAATGACCCGGTGGGGCTGGGAGAGTATGTCACACTTGTCAGCAGTGTTACCTACTCCCAGACAGGGGATGAACAGATAGTAATGACCGGAACCGGTGAGATAGTCGAAGTCATAAGGCTTGTAAGGGTTCCCGAGGGTCAGGGGCGCGAAGCCCTTCTGACAAGGGTAACGGAGAAGACACGGGAGCTCACCGACCAGTACGGCATTCATCTGGTGGATGTAAGGATCAAGAGGGCCGACCTCCCCGCGGCGAACCAGCAGGCGGTCTTCTCCAGGATGCAGGCTGAGAGGAACCGTATCTCGACCAGGTACAGGGCAGAGGGACACCGAATGGCACAGGCCATACTGGCTGAAACCGACCTCCGGGTTGACAGCATCTACTCCGCCGCGGAAATGAACTCTCTGAGGATAAGGGGATATGCCGACAGCACCGCCGCCGCCATCTATGCCGCGGCCTACGAGGGCTACCCCGATTTCTACAGGTTCATGCAGTCCATGGAAACCCTGGAGGCCATCATAGGAAGCGATGACGAACTGGTTCTCAGCACCGACGGCATCTTCGCCTACTTCACCTCCAGGGCCGGTGACATGCGGTGAACCATCTCCTTCTCACCGGTGCCACCGGGCGCCTGGGAAGAACGGTTCAACGGGTATTCACCCCTGAATGGGTCATTCACCCCCGCTCCACCAGCGGGGGTGACGACCTGAGGACCGCTTCACCCGGGGACGTATTCCCTGAAGGGGCCGATTTCGCCCTGAACTGCGCCGCGATGTCGTCCAGGGGGGGCTGCTCCCGGGACCCCTTCTCAGCCTTCGCTCTCAATGCAAGATGGCCCGCCAGGCTGGCGGAGTTCTGCGCCGGTCGAAGCCTCAGGCTGGTGCACATATCCACCGATCTGGTCTATTCCGGGGGCATCCCCCCCTACAAGCCCCGATCGCCCGCGGTGCCCGGCTCCCTCTACGGCTGGACAAAGCTCCTGGGGGACAGGGCGGTACTGTCCCGGAACCCCTCTGCCTGCGTTGTCAGGACCTCGGTTCTCGTTGGCAAGGCCGGTGCCTCAACCCCCACCTTCACCGAGGACATCCTGTCCGGCAGAGCCACCGCCTTCCATGTTGACAGCTTCCGCAACCACACCGACATAGAGTCCCTTGCCTCCTACCTGGAACGCTGCCTTCTCTCTTCCTCCCGGGGCCTTGTCATAGCCGCCGCTCCCTACTCCACCTCCCGGGCCGCCTATGCCTACTCCCTCCTTCGCAGGGACATCAACCTCGCCTTCTCCTCCGAAGGCGATCTCACCTTGAGGCCATCCGTAAACTTGACAAATAGCTGAAAATGTCGGTTACTCCTTATAGAGATCTGTTTTCAGGTTGAGACAAGGAGGAGACAATGCCCTATGGAAGACGATATGACTGGCCGGGGGCCCTTCACCACGTAATGTCACGGGGGGTCAACGGAATGGAAGTACTGAAGAGATCTTCCCACAAAACCGAGTTCATCCATCTGCTGAACCGCTATCTGCCCGCTGCCGGTGTAAAAGTGCATGCCTGGGCTCTCATGAACAACCACTTTCATCTGCTTACGGAAACCGGTGATGTCCCCCTGAGTGCGGTCATGCACAGGCTTCTGACCTCATGGTCGATGCGGTACAACTTCCTGGAAGAGCGCCAGGGAAGAGTGTTTCAGAACAGGTACCGGTCAATTCTGATCGATAAGGAGAACTATTACTTCACAGTGATCGCCTACATAAACCTTAATCCCCTCAGGTCCGCCTATGTGAAAAGCGAAACTGACCTTGAAGCCTATCCATTCAGCGGCCATTCATACACCGAGGGGATCAGGAAAAGGTACGAATGGGAATACGACATCAGTTCGCGCAGAGACTACTCAAAGAAGTACAGTAAAGCCATTCTCAGGCATAAGCTCAAACTTGATGAAACACTCTCCTCGAACAGCCCCAGCGTGCTTTCCAGGACAGGATTGAAAAAGGGCCCGGCCTTCGACGATGACCACGTGGAAATACTCGGGGAGAACGCCTATGCCCTGGATGTGGTAAAATCATCCGCAGACAGAAGGCTTCAACCCCTCAGAAACAGGCATGAACAGCACAGAATGGCAGAAGCAGCCCTGGGAAAGGTTCAGCAGATCTTCGATCTTCCCCTTCCCGTTATCATGGGACGAAGCCGATGCGGCAAAGCTTATCAGGCCAGAAGAATGATTATCAGTTACCTTATTCTCTTCTGTGGGTTCAGCTATTCCGATGCGGCCAGGTATCTTGGAAGAACCCGCCAGGCGGTGGCACATACCTTCAAAAAGGGCATAGATGGTATCATGCTTAATGCGTTGCAGCAAAACTGATTACGCAATCTATTTGTCAAATTTACGGATGGCCTTAAGGTGCTGGCCTGTGTATGAGAATTCTTTTTCCGCGATTTCTTCGGGGGTGCCGGTGGCTATTATCTCTCCGCCGCCGTCGCCTCCATCGGGGCCCAGGTCTATCACCCAGTCTGCGTTGGCTATCACATCGCTGTTGTGCTCGATCACCACCACTGTGTTCCCGGCGCTGACCAGGCGGTCGAGAACCTTCAGGAGCTTGTTGACATCGTGGGGATGCAGGCCTGTGGTGGGCTCGTCGAGGATGTACATGGTGTGGGAGGTGGAGGGCCTCGAGAGCTCCTTCGCCAGCTTTACCCTCTGGGCTTCCCCGCCGGAAAGGGTCGGGGCGGGCTGACCCAGCTGCATGTATCCCAGGCCAACCTCCTCAACGACCTTCAGCGTGGAGTAGATGGATGGTATTCGCTCGAAAAGCTCCATGGCGTTCTCGACGGTCATGTTCAGTATTTCTGAGATATTCTTTTCCCTGAACCTGATCTTGAGGGTTTCCCTGTTGAAACGGTTGCCCTGGCAGGTTTCGCACTCGATGAACACATCTGGAAGGAAGTGCATCTCTATCCGTTTGACGCCGGCACCATGGCAGTCTTCACATCTGCCGCCCTTGACATTGAAGCTGAATCTGCCGGGCTTGTAGCCCCTGATCCTGGATTCGGGAAGTTCGGCGAAGAGATTCCTGATGTCGTCGAAGACCTTCGTATAGGTGGCCGGGTTGGATCTGGGGGTTCTTCCTATGGGGTCCTGGGAGATGTTGATGATCTTGTCCACATGCTGAAGGCCTTCGATGTCGGTATAGGGGCCGGGCTTGAGCCTTGAGGCGCCTCCGATGAGCCTTGAGACCGCGGGATACAGGGTCTGGCCTATCAGAGAGCTCTTTCCGGAACCGGATACTCCTGAAACAGCAACCAGTCTTCCCAGGGGGATGTGGAGATCTACGGACTTCAGGTTGTGCAGTGAAGCCCCCTTCAGGGACAGGATGGGGGATCTCTTCGTTCGGGGCTTGCCCAGCCTTACGATCTCAAGCCGGCCGGAGAGATATCCTCCGGTGATGGAGCCGGGGTTTGCCATTATCTCAGCCGGGGTTCCCTGGGCCACCAGCTCACCTCCGTGGGAGCCCGCGCCGGGGCCGAAGTCTATGATGTGATCGGCGCACAGCAACGTGTCGGTGTCATGCTCCACTATTATCACCGTGTTGCCGATGTCACGGAGGTGCTCCAGGGTTTTCAGCAGCCTGGCGTTGTCCCTGGGGTGGAGGCCAACGGTAGGTTCATCAAGAACATAGAGCACACCGGTGAGCCCGCTGCCTATCTGGCTGGCGAGACGGATCCTCTGGGCTTCGCCCCCGGAGAGGGAGGGAGCCGCCCGGTTCAGTGTGAGATAGTGGAGCCCTACATTGCGCAGGAAGCCAAGCCTGGCCATTATTTCCTTCAGAAGGCGGTGGGCAATGCTTTGCTGGTAATCTGTGAGCTTAACCGTGGTGAAGAACTTCAGTGCGTCCCCCACCGTCATGTCGGAGATATCCTGTATGCCCCTGCCGCCTATGAGGACCGCCCTGGCCTCTTCCCTGACCCGTGTGCCGTCGCACTGATCACAGGTGTATTTTCTGAAGAACCGTTCGTAGTACTTTCGCATGTCGTCGCTGCCGGTCTGGTGATACAGCCGCTCTATCCGGTTGACGACCCCTTCGAAGGGCCCGTTCCATGCACCTGAGGAGTTCGAGGTTTTCCAGTTAATCTCGAACTCTTTGTTGCCGGAACCATACAGGATGGTCTCCTGAACTTCCCGGGGCAGCCTGATCCAGGGGGTGTCGAGGTTGAAGTTCATCTCGAGGCTGAGGGTGCGGAGAGAGGCGGAAACCCAGCCCTGGGGTATGCCCCAGGGGACGATGGCACCGGCCTTGATGGACATCCCCTGGCGTGGCACTATGAGATCGGGATCGACCTTCAGCGTATAGCCCAGCCCTGAACATGCGGGACACATTCCCAGGGGGTTGTTGAAGCTGAAGAGCTGGGGGGACATTTCAGGAAGGCTTATGCCGCAGTGGACACAGGCGTTGTGCTCGCTCATGAGGGTGGTCTCGTTGGTATCGGCGTTAACCACGGCGATAACTCCATTCCCCAGTTTCGAGGCGGTTTCTATGGAGTCGTTGAGCCTGCTGTCGGGGATATCCCCGGCAACAAGCCTGTCCACCACAACGGAGAGTGAATTCCTTTTCTTCTTGTCGAGGGACCTGAGCTGGTCAATTTCCATCAGTTCCCCGTTCAGGATAACCCTGACAAAACCCTTCTCCCTGATCTCGGAGATGAGGTCCTCGTGTGAACCCTTGCGGTTGGTGAGAACAGGAGCGGTGATGTAGAGCCTGGTCCCCCCTGGCATGGCAAGGACGGCGTCGGTCATCTGCTGTGTGGTCTGGGTAGTCACTGCGCGGCCGCAGGAGGGGCAGTGCGGCTCCCCGGCCCTTGCCCAGAGGACACGCAGATAGTCCGCTATCTCCGTTACGGTGCCCACCGTGGAGCGTGGGTTGTGGCTTACGGTTTTCTGTTCGATGGAAATGGCCGGGGAGAGGCCGTCGATCGAATCGAAATCGGGCTTCTCCATCTGGCCGAGGAACTGACGGGCATAGGAGGAGAGGGACTCGATGTAGCGCCTCTGCCCCTCGGCGTACAGGGTATCGAAGGCGAAGGAACTTTTTCCCGAGCCTGAAACCCCCGAGCAGACCACGATTGCGTCCTTGGGTATTTCCAGTGATACCTCTTTCAGATTGTGTTCTCTGGCCCCCCTGACGGTGATCTTTCCAGCGGACATTCTCCTCCAGCCGTTAAATTTAGCCCTTAATATAATGGGGAAGAGGGTTTTCATGCATATGTGTGCCACAATAGCACTCTTGCTTGAGCCCTATTGGAGAGATGCAGGTGAAGCATGGCGCAAGATATTGCATAGTATGGATATAGGGAATGCTCTGCCAATGGCAAGACATTTGCTTAGAAGGTAGATGCGATGAGTGAAATCGCCACTTGGAAACAAATGAATATATATAAATGACAATAATATTAGAAGGAGGTAGATAATGGGAAAGGTAATAGGGATCGACCTGGGTACAACGAACTCCTGCGTCGCCGTTATGGAAGGCGGTGAGCCGGTTGTTATACCCAACTCCGAGGGAACCAGGACCACCCCCTCAGTGGTGGCCTTCAACGACAGCGGAGAAAGGCACATCGGAGTGGTTGCCAGGCGTCAGGCCGTGGCTAACCCCGGCAAGACCGTGTTCTCCATAAAGAGATTCATGGGTATGCACTTCTCCGAGGCGGAGAAGGAGATCGAAAGGGTTCCCTTCAAAGTGGTCGAGGGGAAGAACAGCGACGCATGGGTGGAGGTTTCCGGCAAGAAGTACTCTCCTCCGGAGATAAGCGCCATGATACTGCAGAAAATGAAGAAGACAGCGGAAGACTATCTTGGGGAAAAGGTTACCCAGGCGGTTATCACCGTTCCGGCATACTTCAACGACAGCCAGAGGCAGGCAACGAAGGATGCGGGAAGAATAGCCGGTCTCGAGGTCCTGAGAATTGTGAACGAGCCAACCGCCGCCGCCCTTGCCTACGGGCTTGACAAGGAGAAGGGGAATACCACCATCGCGGTCTACGACCTTGGCGGAGGAACCTTCGACATATCAGTGCTGGACATAGGCGACGGCGTTTTCGAAGTTAAGTCCACCAACGGCGACACCCATCTCGGTGGCGACGATTTCGACCAGGTCATCATTGACTGGATGGTGGACGAGTTCAGGAAGCAGCAGGGCATCGACCTCTCAAAGGATCAGATGGCCGTTCAGAGGCTCAAGGAAGCCGCGGAAAAAGCGAAGTGCGAGCTTTCCACCACCATGAGCACCGATATCAGCCTTCCCTTCGTGACCGCTGACGCCACGGGGCCGAAGCATCTGAACATGAACCTCTCGAGAGCCAAGTACGAGCAGCTGGCAGGGTCACTTGTGGAGAAAACCGTTCAGCCCTGCCTCAACGCACTGAAGGACGCTAGGGTAAAGCCCGAGGACATAAGCGAGGTAATCCTGGTCGGTGGTATGACCAGAATGCCCCTGGTACAGCAGAAGGTTACCGAGATATTCAAGAGGGAACCCCACAAGGGAGTTAACCCCGATGAAGTGGTGGCCATCGGTGCAGCCATACAGGCCGGTGTTCTCAGCGGAGACATCAAGGATGTCCTGCTTCTGGATGTTACTCCCCTTACCCTCGGGATCGAGACTCTGGGCGCGGTGTTCACCCCGATAATCGAGAGGAACACCACCGTACCCACGAAGAAGAGCCAGATCTTCAGCACGGCAGCCGACAATCAGACCAGTGTTGAGATCCATGTTCTCCAGGGCGAGAGAAAAATGGCCGCCCACAACAGAACCCTTGGAAGGTTTACCCTCGAGGGTATTCCGCCTGCCCCCAGGGGTCTTCCCCAGATCGAGGTAGAATTCGACATCGACGCCAACGGGATAGTCCATGTCTCCGCGAAGGACAAGGCCACCGGAAAAGAGCAGAAGATACGGATAGAATCCTCCAGCGGTCTTTCCGAGAGCGACATCGACCAGATGGTGAAGGATGCCGAGGTTCACGCCGAGGAAGACGAGAAGAAAAAGGCCTCCGTTGAAACCCGCAACAAGGGCGAAAACCTCACCTACCAGGTTGAGAAACAGATCACCGAGATGGGTGACAAGCTCGACCCGGCGGACAGGGCAAAGCTCGAGGAAGCCATTTCAGCCACCAGAAAGGCCCTTGAGGGAGATGACGATTCCGCAGTCTCCGCGAGGGTCGGGGAGCTGGAGAAGACCTGGCAGGAGGTTGGAGCCAGGTTCTACCAGCAGCACGGAGAGCAGCCCCAGGGAGCCCCGGGCCAGGAAGGGGAACACCATTCCTCCGATGCCGACGAAGGCGGAGACACCGTGGATGCTGACTTCGAAGTGGTGGATGACTGATGAGAGATCCCAGAAGGAACAGGAAAGCCGACAGAAGGGGCGGGCGGGGTGAAAATACCCGCCGGCCCGGGACTGAGGAAGAGGAGATCACCCAGGATCCACCCACTGAGAACACCGAAGAAGCCGACGAAGGAACCCCCCCCGTCGAAGGCGAGGGCCCCTCGGAAAAGGATGAGATCCTCGACAGGTACCAGAGGCTTGCGGCGGAGTTCGATAACTACAGGAAGCGCCAGGCCAGGGATTTCAACAGGCTGATCGACCAGGGTCGGCGAAACCTGGTGAAGGAGCTTCTCACCGTGCTGGACAATTTCGACCGGGCAAGGACCACCGCCCAGGGGGAACACTCCGACAAGGAGATAGTCGACGGGATAATGCAGACCTCCGAGCAGCTGAAAAGCATCCTGAAGAAGGAAGGCCTTGAGGAGGTGACCACCGAGCCTGGAGATCCATTCGACCCCAACGTGCACGAAGCCATGTTCGCCGAAGACATTGAGGATGGCGATCTAGATGTGGTTCTGGAGGTTTACCAGAAGGCATACAGATACGGTCAGGATCTCATCAGACCGGCAATGGTGAAGGTCGGAAGGGTTTCCGGGAAGAATGGGGGCTGATGTTCTTTGAGCAAGGACCTTTACGAAATACTCGGAGTCGATGAGAACGCCACCGCCGAAGAGCTGAGGAAAGCCTACAGGGATCTGGCCAAGAAGAACCACCCCGACGCCAATCAGAGCGACCCCCAGGCGGAGGAGAGGTTCAAGGCCATTTCCGATGCCTACGACATACTGGGGAACCCTGAGAAGAGGGAGAAGTATGATCAGATGCGCAGGGGCGGGCACGACCCCTTCGCCGGGGCAGCGGGAACGGCGGAATTCTCCGACCTCAGCGATATACTGAGGTCCATGTTCGGAGGCGGAGGGATGGATCCCTTCGGCTCCATGGGCTCCAGGGGGCAGGAAACAGTCCGCCTGGAGGTTGAGATACCATTCGTTACCGCCGCCAGGGGCGGCACGACAGACAGGGTGATAAACCTGCCGGTGCAGTGTGCCCAGTGCAATGGCGCCGGGGGCAGCGGGAAGGAAACATGCGCCAGCTGCGGAGGTTCAGGAAGGGTCTCCTCCGGGGGCGGTTTCTTCTCCTCGGTCCATCCCTGCGCCAACTGCGGCGGCCGGGGGTACACATTCAGGGACATATGCCCCGCCTGCAGGGGCACAGGCAAGGTTCAGGCCAGGGAAAAGGTATCCCTGCGGATACCACCCGGCTCCTCCGACGGCACCGTTCTCCGTGCTTCCATAAAGGGAACGGTGGTAATGGTGCATCTGAAGGTGAAACCCGACAGGTTCTTCAGGAGACAGGGAAGGGACATTCTCTGCAGCGTCACCGTTTCCGCAGCCCAGGCGGTCCTCGGGGCCACGGTAATGGTCAGGACCCTCGACGGCCGGGTGAAACTGAAGGTTCCCGGGGGAACACAACCGGGTTCGGTGTTGAGGCTTCGTGGCCGGGGAGTGGAGCAGAACGGTCTGAAGGGTGATCAGCTGGTGACCATCGACATAAAACTACCGGAGAAGCTTACTGAAGAGCAGAAGCGCATCTGGGAGCAGGTCAGGGACAGCGCTTCCTGACGGGACGGGGTAGAATTGAATTATTCATATCTGATACTTGTGGCTGCGGGGCTTTTCCTCTCCATAACAGGATTCGTCAGGAATGGAAAGACCGAGGGCACAAGCCTGGGGCCGGCCGTTCTCTTCCTTCTCGGCATGATATCCCTTACCATGGGAATACTGCTGACCAGCGTTCCGGGATTCTTCTCGGGCTGAGCCTGCCTATTCCACGAAACCCAGTCTTTTAAGCTTCGTGTGGAAAGAGTCCAGCAGGGGGTCGTCGGGGTGGTTCCTGACGGCCTCCGCCACCATTTTCCCAGCCTCTTCGAATCGGTCGTCCTTCACCGCGGCCCTTATTCTGTCTGCCCAGAGCATGGCGCCGGCCTCGGGAACCGCCGGAGGGCCTTCCTCGGATTCTTCCGGTTCGTCAGGGGTCTGGCTGGGAGATGCGCCGGTGTTCTCGAGCATGTTAAGCAGCTTCTGGAGGTCCGGGGCCCCGGGCATCAGTTCGAAGGCTTTCCTGGAGGCGGCAACAGCTTTGGGGATGTCTCCCTCTTCCAGCTTTTTCATACCGATCTTCACAAGGTTGGCCGCCCTGATCCCGGTTTTGAGAAGGGCAAGCTTTTCTTCCACAGCCGGGTCACCCGGGAACAGCTGTGCAGCCTTTTTCAGGTAAGCAAGGGCCCTGGCGTCATCACCGGAGGCCAGTGCCTGATCGGAAAGCATGAACGCTTTTTCGAGTTTTGGATCCATATCTTCAGCTTCTGTCCTTTCAACTGAGGGCCGTCGGTAATTCTCCATTTTGTTATATACATCATAATCGTCAGGGCTGTCGTTGGAGGTTTCCATTCCAAGGATAACCTCGGTGATTATCATCTCGCCGGGATCCTCCTCGAGGGCCTTCTTGACCGACTGAAGGGCCTCTTCCCTGAGACCCTTTTCAAGCTGTTCCCTTGCCTGTCTGAGAAGGGCTTCCACTCTTTTTTTAGTCATCCGGGAACTACTCCAGCCTTAAGATGTTTAATGATTCCAGCGTGATCCGGCGTTGGCCGGCCATGGTAACACTCACCGGCTCCGTTTCAATATAATTCTCAGCACGAAACTGAGTAACCCCTCTATGGAAAAACCTGGAAAGGGAAGCCATGTCCATTAAAGATTTTTTCCAGAGCCTGAGACCGGCACCAAGGATGGAAGCAGTTTCCCGGGGGCCTGTGGAACTTGTGGATCTTTCCCTCCGGGATGGGCAGCAGTCCATGCTAGCCACCAGAATGTCCACCGGGCAGGTTCTTGAGCTGATGCCCCTCGTAATGGACACAGGAGTGCGGCTCCTGGAGGTTTGGGGCGGGGCAACACTCGACAGCGCAATGAGATACCTCAACGAAAGCCCATTCGAGCGCCTCATGAGGATGAGGGATCTCGCAGAACCCTACGGCGCAGGCCTGAGGGCCCTCTCCAGGGGGCAGAACCTTTTCGGGTACGATCCCTATCCCGACGACATAGTGAAAGACTTCAACAGGGAAGCCGTCAAGGCCGGGGTTACCGTGATGAGAATATTCGATGCACTGAATTACACCCCGAACTTCAGAGCTGCCCTCGATGGAGTCAGGGAAGCCGGAGGCACCTTCGACGCCGCGGTGTGCTACACCACCGGAGAGCCCTACGATGTGAACCATTTCGTGAAGAAAGCCCTCGAGCTTGAAAAAATGGGGGCACACATGATTACCGACAAGGACATGGCCGGGCTGAAGTCCCCCCGCGACGCCTGGGAATACTACCGCGCCCTGAAGAATAACCTCTCCGTTCCGGTTGTCTCCCATACCCACTGCACACCTGGATACGGCCACATATGCGCCCTTATTGCCCTTCTGGCCGGAGTGGATAAGATTGACGCCGCCTTCCTTCCACTGGCCGGCGGTTCCTCTCACCCCTCCATTGAGATAATTTCCATTTTCGCGGAGATCCTGGGTATCGAAACCGGACTCGACCTTTCGGACAGGACCCTGAAACCCCTCCACGAGACCATGACCAGGGTTGTACAGGATGTGGAAAAGAAGTTCGAACTGAAGGTTCACCATTCCGTGTGGCCCGGCAGGGAGAAACTGCTCCCCATGGCTGAGGACATCATCGGACATCTGGCAAAGGGCAGGATAGACAAGGCCCTGGAAGTGACACACGCCATGGAACGGGCCTGCGGCTTTCCCCCGCCGAACATAGAGGTCCTCAATGCCCAGATACCCGGCGGAATGTATTCAAATTTCGTCAACCAGCTTGCCCGGGACAACAAGTCGGAATATCTCGACAAGGCCCTGGAGGCTGTGCAGGCGGTGAGGCAGAAGGCGGGCTGGTGCCCTCTTGTCACCCCGACCTCGCAGATAGTGGGAGTAAAGGCCTACTTCACAGCACTGGGAAAATCCGCCAACCCTGTTCAGTACTTCAACCTCATAGCAGGATATTACGGCAAGACACCATTCCCCATCGATCCCGACTACAGGGAGAAGGTGTGCGGATTCAGGGAAGAGCGTGAGTACGATGCTTCGGGTTTCAGCAGGGAGATACCCATGGCTCCCGGAACGGAACTGCCCCTTGCGACCACCACCCACGAGAAGCTTCTTTACTACCTGTTCCCGGACAGCTCCGGTAAAAGCTATCTCGACGGACTCAGGCAGCGGGAGTGGAGAGAACTGACAGAGAAGCGGGAAGCTGAAAAAGAGAAGGAGAAGAGGGCGAAGCAGGAAGAGCTGAGGAGGAATTCCCTTATGAACCGTTACTCAGACGACATGAACTCCCTCTCAGAGGGCCTTGCCAGAGCGGTGGGAAACGGAGGCACCCAGGAAGACAGCTGATCACAGGCCCTTGGCTGCTTCATAAAGTTTGCTCCCCAACGGGTATTTGCTATATTTGATATGTGGATTGATTTGAGGTTTATTGCAACCACACTAAAAAAAGTGCTAAAAAGCCGTCAGCCAAAAGCCTCGGGCCGTCGGACGACGGCCTTTTTCTGTACTGCAAAGAGGAAATGGAGATACCATGAGACAGCTGTTCACAAGCGAATCGGTTTCGGAAGGACACCCCGATAAGGTTTGCGACCAGATATCCGACGCCATACTCGATGCCCATCTCAGACTGGATCCCGGGGCCCATGTGGCCTGTGAAACCCTTGTAACGACCAACTTCTGCGTGCTTGCCGGCGAGGTAAAGGCCAACGGAGAAGTGGACTACGAGGCGGTTGCCAGGGAAACCATAAAGGACATCGGCTATACCCTTCCTGAAATAGGTTTTCACTTCGAGCAGAACGAATATGTCAACCGGATCCACTCACAGTCCCAGGACATCGACCATGGAGTGGTAAGCAATCAGGGCGCCGGGGACCAGGGCCTGATGTTCGGCTATGCCTGCAACGAAACAAAGGCTTTCATGCCATATCCCATACACCTTTCCCACCGCCTCCTCGAGAAACTCAGCGAAGTGCGCAGGGCGGGAAACCTTCCCTGGGCCAGGCCCGACGCTAAGAGCCAGGTTACAGTGGAATACGAGAACGGGAATCCCGTGGGCATATCCGAGATACTCATGTCCGTTCATCACTCCGCGGACATCGACAATCAGGAAATGGAAAAGGAGATAAGGGCCAAGGTCATCGATCCGGTCCTTGCAAGCTTCATCCCCCACCTCGAGTGGAGCGGAGAGCTTCTCTACAATCCGTCGGGCAGGTTCGTTATCGGGGGCCCCGACGGCGACACGGGACTCACCGGCAGGAAGATAATAGTGGACACCTACGGCGGAATGGGGCGTCACGGAGGCGGAGCCTTCAGCGGAAAGGACTCCACCAAGGTGGACAGAAGCGCGGCCTATATGGCCCGTTACATTGCCAAGAACATCGTAGCCTCGGGTATCTCCGACAGGTGTGAGATACAGCTGGCCTACGCCATAGGCAGGGCGGATCCGGTTAGCGTGAGGATAGACACCTTCGGCACCGAAAGGGTCGGCAACGTTTCCGACATAGTCGGGGCGGTGAGGGATATCTTTCCCCTCAGACCATACCAGATCATTGATTTCCTGGGGCTGCAGAAGGGCATTTTCAGAAAGACCGCTGCCTTCGGCCACTTCGGAAGGATCCCCGGCGCAGACGGCAGTTTCAGCTGGGAGAAGACCGACAGAGCCGAAGAGCTTGCCTCGAAGCTTCTGAAGTAGGGGGATTCATGGGCCTTGTGGCCTTTTCTCTTGTGCTTCTTTCCCTTCTGGGGAACACGGACATAGACAGCCTCGACGCCAGGCTTGCCCGTACCAGGCTCTATCTGGATCAGCTGGAGGCCCGCCAGGCAACCAGCGAGGAGATACTTCTCGGGATCCACGAACACCTGGCGGCGGCCAGGGATTACTACAATCAGCTTGCCGCCAGGGAAGTGGTCCTTACCATGGATATCCGCAGACTGGACCAGAGATGGTTCCTTACCGATTCCGCCCGGTCCGAGCTGGAGGCCGGTGTGGAGGACTACATAATGTTCCTTTATTCCCGGAGGAACCTGATAGGTCCGGCGGTGCTTTTCGCTCCCGGGGGGGTGAACACCTACCTGAGACGGATGGCAATGATAAACCACATGGCGGGAACAGCGGTGCAGCGGATAGAATATCTGGAACAGTCCGGCGACTCCCTGGCCAGATACCGGGACTCGCTGGAAACACTTGCGGAAAGCGTGCGGAGCCTTCGGATAACAATGGAGGAGGTTCAGCAGCGGATCTATCAGGAGGAGGAGAGGCAGATAACCCTCAGACATTCCCTCCAGAACCAGATAGCCGCCGCAAGGGATTCCGCGGCGGCCATGGAGCAGCGCAGACAGCAGCTGTCGGCCTTTGTTTCTACCCTTAGAACAGGTGTGTCCGCCCCGGTTCATGATGTTTCCGACAACGCATACCTGGCATCCCGTGTCGGCTCGGTGCCCTGGCCGGTTCAGGGAACAATCGTGAGATACTTCGGAACCGAGACCGACCCGGTTTACGGAACTGAGACCATCAGCGATGGTGTTTCAATAGCGGTGCCGGGAACAGGTGCTGCGGTGTCGGCCATAGGCCCGGGCACTGTCCTCTACGCCGAGCAGTTCCTGAACATGGGCAGAATGGTGGTGCTTGACCACAACGATGGCTACTACAGCGTATATGCGCATCTTGGTTCTCTGGAGGTCACCAGGGGGCAGGAGCTCGATGCCGGTTCCAGGATCGGCTCCACCGGTCCCCTTCCCGGGGGCAGGTCCGGCTGCTACCTGGAGATAAGAAGGGCCGGACGGCCGGTGGACCCACTGGGCATTCTCCAGCAGGGAGGGCTATGAAACCGTTCACAACAATAATGGGTCAGCCCCAGGCCGTCGGCGTTCTCAACGCGGCGGTGGAAAGCGGAAGGCTTGCCCATGCCTACATACTGGCTGGACCCCGGGGAAGCGGAAGACTGACAGCCGCCCTTGACCTGGCAAGGGTTCAGATGTGCCGTGAGAGCCAGGAGGGATTCTGCGGCAAATGCAGCCACTGCCTTCAGATCAACGGTTTTTCCCATCCCGATGTGCGTTTCACACTTCCCGGGCTGAAGGCCACCGGCCCGGAGGATGAAGCAGAAATGCTCAGGGCGAGGGCCGAGGACGGCATTACACCGCTGAGGGTCCAGGGGAACGCATACATATCCATCGAACAGATCAGGGAACTGGAGAGGAGGCTTTCCAGAAAGTCCTTCGAGGGCAGGGGCTATGTGGAGATAATACCCGGGGCGCATCTCATGCGCCGTGAAGCGGCCAACGCAATGCTGAAGACCCTCGAGGAGCCTCCCGCAGGCACGCTGATCATTCTCATCACATCCGCCCTGTCCAGCCTTCTACCCACAGTGAGGTCCAGGGCCCACACCGTCAGGTTCGGAAGGCTCACCAGGAAAATGGTGGAACAGGTCCTTCTGAGCAGGGGTATGGAACAGCCCATGGCATCGAAGCTGGCCATGTTCTCAGGCGGGTGCCCGGGAAGGGCCCTGGAACTTAGCCTGACCGACCTTGAGGAACCGAAGGATGCGGTGGATGTGTTCTCCGCGCTGATATCCGGTGATCTTACACCCACCGCCTCAGCGGCCCTGGCCGCCGAGAAGGCCAGGCAGCTGGGGAGGGAAGGGTTGGCCGGTCTGTGCGAAGACCTCATCTCCCTTGCCCATGACGCCCGGAGGGGTCTCCAGGGGGCTGAGCCCCTGGAAAGGGATTTCCTTCCGGACATCGCCGGAGCCGATGATAGTATGTTAGAGGCCGTTGTGAACCACATGCGAATATGCGAAAACAGGATAAAGGCAAATGTATCGCCGGCCATGGCCCTGGCAGCGGCCCTGGCGGCGGCGGCGGAAAAGGCAGCGAAATAATGGATGGCTTCAATGGCACTCCGGCTGACAGACAGCCCCTGGAGATACTTCAGCTTTCTTTCAAATCCCGGAGGCTGGCTTATTACAGGAACAACTCACCGCTACCGGTGGACATAGGTACACTTGCGGTGGTCTCCGTGGACAGGGGAGAGGACATGGGCCGGGTGGTGGCAAAGATATCCCCGGGCGAGGTCGTTCCCGAGGAAATAGAGGGCAGCTTTCTCCGTCTCCCCACCAGGGAAGACACGGAGCTCTTCGAAAGCAACAGGGAGTTCGGCGTACAGGTGCTGGACCACTGCAAAAAACGCGTTCAGGTGAGGAACCTTGATATGAGGCTTACCGACTGCGAGGTGCAGCTGGACAGGAACCGGATAAGGATATTCTTCACCGCTGACCAGAGGACGGATTTCAGGGGACTCGTGAGGGACATGGCCTCCACCTTCAGGGCAAGGATAGAAATGCGGCAGATAGGCGTCAGGGATGACGCGAAGCACAAGGACGGCGTGGGCATCTGCGGCAGAAGGCTTTGCTGTGCCGGGTTCCTGGACGATTTCAAGTCCGTAACCCTCAAGTCCGTCCGGGATCAGGGGCTCAGCCCCAACCCCACCAAGGTTTCCGGTGCCTGCAGCAGGCTGATGTGCTGTCTTGAATACGAAACGGAGCTTTACCGTCGGGCGGCGAAAACATTCCCCCGGGAGGGTTCCAGGATGAAACTTGCCGGTGAGCAGGTAACGGTGAAGAAATGCGACATCTTTCTGGATAACGTTCATCTTCTCACCGATGATAACAATGAAGAGATCATCGACATAGAAGAGTTCCACAGAAGGCGGACAATGCCCCAGGATGTGAGACCCGAACCCCCTCCCGAGAAGGAGCCGCCAAAGGAGCTGATTCCCCCGGAGGAACCTCTGGAGGAGAAGACCGGTGATGAAACGAAACCCGTGAAGAAGCAGAGCAAGGGCAGACGCCGGCATCGCAGGAAGAAAAGCAGCAGTACAGAGAGGAAGAGCTGATGTCACGATACATGGTAACCAGTGCCCTCCCATACGCCAACGGTCCCCTTCACCTGGGGCATCTGGCCGGGGCCTACCTGCCAGCGGACATGTACGTGCGGTTCATGAGGCAGAGGGGACACCATGTTCTCTTCTGTTCGGGAACCGACGAACACGGTGTTCCCATAACCATCACCGCCGAGAAGATGGGCCTCACCCCAATGCAGGTGGTGGACCGGTTCCACGGTGTTATCGCCGAGGATTTCCGGAGGTTCGGCATCAGTTTCGATAACTTCTCCAGAACCACCAGACCGGAACACATCCAGTTCGCCCAGAGCATCTTCCTGGAGCTTCTGGACAGGGGTCACATAGTTCCCAGGGACATGAAGCAGCTCTACTGCCCCGATTGCGAGAGGTACCTCCCGGACAGGTACATAAACGGAACCTGCCCGAAGTGCGGCTCTAAGGATGCACGGGGTGACCAGTGCGAAAGCTGCGGAACCTGGACCGAACCCTTCGAACTGAAGGACCCGAAATGCGGGATCTGCGGCGCCTCCCCGGAAACAAGGGACACCAGACACTGGTTCCTCATGCTGGACCACTTCCAGAACTGGCTTGAGGAGTGGCTGGAGGGCCAGACCGACTGGAAGACCAATGTTCTGAAATACTGCCGCAGCTGGCTCGGCGACGGCCTCAGGGAAAGGGCCATCACAAGGGACATATCATGGGGAGTCCCCGTTCCCCTTCCCGAGGGTGAAGGCAAGGTTCTCTACGTGTGGTTCGAAGCCCTCCTGGGGTACATAAGCAGTACGAAGGAATGCCTGGCGAACAGGGGGCTCGGCCCGGACGAATGGAAGAAGTACTGGCAGAACCCGGACACTAAACTTGTTCACTTCATAGGCAAGGACAACATAGTTTTCCACTGCATAATAGAACCCGCGGTCCTCAGGGGCCTGGAAAACTACAACCTGCCCTGGAACGTCCCGGCGAACGAGTTCCTTAACATTTCCGGCGAGAAGTTCTCCACCAGCCGGGGAACCGGCATAGGCATGGGGGACTACCTCAGCCACTTCCCCCCGGATCCCATGCGCTACGCCCTTGCGGTGAACGCCCCTGAGACCAGGGACACCGACTTCTCATGGGTGGAGTACCAGTCACGGAACAATGAACTAGCCGATGTGCTGGGCAACTTCCTCAACCGCACACTGAAGTTCACCTCGGGCAGATTCGACGGGAAAGTGCCTGCGGGCGGCTGCGACCCCGGGGTAATGGAGGGCATTCGAAGGGCTTCGGCGGAGATAGCAGGCCTCATGGAGACCTTCCGTTTCAAGAAGGCCGTTTCTCTTGCAATGGACCTTGCCCGGGAGGGAAACAGGTACTTCGACACGGAACAGCCCTGGAAGACCAGGAAGACCGACCCGGACAGGTGCGCCCTGACCGTTTCAACATGCCTCAACTACTGCGCGGCGCTTTCCATCGTCTTCGAACCCTTCATTCCCTTCTCCACGGAAAAAATGAGAGAAATGCTGAACCTGGGCACAGTGGACTGGTCCCATGCCGGCACCGAACTCCTTAAGCCCGGCCATGAACTGGGCACCGCTTTTATACTGTTCTCCAAGCTTGAAGACGGCTTCGAGGAGGTAATGGGTCCCGGGGACGGGCCCCAGAAGATCGAAGCCGAACCCGAAGCCCCTCTGGTGGACTTCGAGGATTTCATGAAGATACGCTTCCGGGTCGGGAGGATCCTCTCCGTGGAAGAGATAAAGAAGGCGAAGAAGCTCTACAGGATGGAAGTGGATACAGGGGACAGGGTTCGCACGGTGGTGGCGGGGATGAAGGAGCACTACGCAAGCGAAGAGCTCACGGGAAGGCTGGTTGCGGTTGTCTGCAACCTGAAGCCCGCGAAACTCTGCGGTGTTCTCAGCGAGGGCATGCTCATGGCCAGCGACGGCGAATCCGGTGTGTTCCTCCTGGAGCCCGGCAGCAAAGCCAGACCCGGCGACACAATACGCTGAGACCATGAGGAGGCTGCTGGTTTGTCTCCACGACGCCACTCCCGCTCTGGAGTACCAGTCCAGAACCATGACGGATATCATCATGAAAAGAGCTGGCCCCTCGTTCACCATGCTGGTCATTCCCGACTTTCACAGCGGAGGTCGGCTGGACCGCTTCCCCCGGTTCTGCTCATGGCTCAGGGATCTGAACAATCTCGGCGTTGAAATGGCCCTCCATGGCTGCACCCACCTGGGCAGTTCCTCCCGTGGCGAGGCGGAATTCCTCGGCATCGGCAGGAAAGAGGCGGAGAAGCGGATCGCACAGGGTCTTGATATCCTCTCCACCGCCCTCGGAGCCCCTCCGGCGGGCTTCACGGCCCCGGCCTGGCGCTACAGCGAAGGAACCATCGAGGCCCTTCAGGAGTTTCGCTTCAAGTGGGTGGAGCACAGGTCATTCATTGATCACTTCGAAGGGGGGAGGCTTTTCTCACCGGTAACGGTGTTCTCCGCGGGGTCCGCCCTGAACAGGTTGCTGGGCAGGATCTGGGCCCCGGCGGCCCCTGTGCTGTTCCGGCCCGCAGTCAGCCTGAGGGTGGCGCTTCACACAAGGGATCTTCCCCTGCTGAGGAAACAGGCTGAATCCACCCTGGCGGGTTCCGTCAGGGGCAGGTCGTGCACCGTTGTCTCCAGGGCGGTGGCGTAATGACCCACCCGGTTTCAAGGGAATTCCTATATATTTAGAACCCTGCCGGTTAGATGTGGAACCTGAATTGCATGTCCTGTGAGAAAAGTCAAAGAGAGGTAGATAGATGCTTTTTCAGATGATGTACGACATGAATTCCGGTCTGCTGATAATCCTTGCGGCTTTCGTGCTGGGCCTTGTTGCGAAATCAATGGTCAACTCCACATTCACCAGATACAGCAGAGTAGCCAACTCCCTGGGTCTCACCGGGGCCGCCATGGCCAGGAACATACTGGACAACTACGGCCTGGCCGGTGTCCGTGTTGAGCAGGTGGGGGGCCGGCTCTCCGACCACTACGACCCACGTTCCGAGACCCTCAGGCTGTCCCCCGATGTTTTCTCCGGCAGGTCCGTTGCCGCCATCGGCATCGCCGCCCACGAGGCGGGGCACGCGGTGCAGCACGCTATGGGCTATGCCCCGATAAAGTTCAGGAACGCCCTGGTCCCGGTTGCAAGCCTGGGCAGCAGGATGCTTTTCCCCCTTATTTTCGGAGGCTTCCTTCTTCGCATGGGGAACCTGATAACAATAGGTGCAATTCTCTACGCCGGTGTTCTTCTGTTCCAGCTGGTTACCCTTCCGGTGGAGTTCAATGCAAGCTCGAGGGCGGTGAACTGGCTTGAGAAGGAAAGGGGCCTTTCTCCCGATGAGGTGCATGGGGTAAAGAGCATTCTCAGGGCGGCGGCCCTTACATACGTGGCCAGCGCCCTGGCCGCCCTGGGCCAGATGGTCTGGCTCCTCATGGCCGGAAGGAGAAGGTAGTAATGCTGCTTGAGATGCCCCTGGTGCTTGTTATCGTCTTCTTCAGCGTGGTCTGTCACGAGGTCTCCCACGGGTATGTGGCCTACCGCCTGGGCGACCCCACAGCCTGGCGGATGGGTCGGCTCACATTCAACCCTCTGGTTCACATAGACCTCTTCGGAACCATAATCCTCCCCGGTCTTCTCCTTCTCAGCGGCAGCAGGTTCCTTTTCGCCTGGGCAAAACCCGTTCCCGTAAACCCCCAGTACTTCCGTGACAGGAAGAACGGAATGATGCTGGTGGCCATGGCAGGCCCCGCCACCAACCTGGCCATTGCCCTGTTCCTCACAGGCATTCTCCACACCGCCGGGGGTTTCATCCCGCCGTTCTTCACCGCTGCGCTGGCCTGGGCCGCCCTTATCAACATCGTTCTCATGGTGTTCAACCTGATTCCGGTACCCCCCCTCGACGGCAGCAGAATAGTTGCCAGGTTCCTCAAAGGCCGGGCCCTCTGGCAGTACATGAGGCTTGAGCGCTTCGGCCTGTTCATAGTTTTCGGGCTTCTATTCCTTGGTGTGATATCCAGGATCCTTCAGCCGGTAATGTACTGGGCGGTGAAGCTTCTGAATATCTATCAGTTCCTTTAAGTTGGGAGTGTTATGATCTTTCTCATTCTAGCACTGGCGGCGGGTATCTATGAAGACACCCCCATAACCAGGAACCTCGACCCCGACCACCAGCCCGGCACCTATGCCGAGTACATCGCCGGGCAGCCGGAATACACAGACCTTCGGGTTAAACCTGTGTACGGCGTTTCCAGGGGCAGCGATGTCCTTATCGTTATGGAAGAGTTCATGTCCGACAGCCTTGATTCCGAGCTGGTGAACCAGTGGCTCACCGACATCGAGAACGAGGGCAACACGGTTTCAGCCGTGGAGATAACCTACGCTGACCCCGTGGAGATCAGGGAATGGTTCCAGGATCTCTATGCCGACGGCCTCAAGGGCGTGATAATGGTCGGCGACATCCCGGCGCCATGGTCCTGCACGGTGGACGCCATGACAAGGGCGAACGAAACCTTCCCCAGCGACTATTTCTACATGGACCTCGACGGCGTGTGGGAGGATAACTGGATAGGCTACCCCACCCAGGGAGTACCAGGGCAGGACGGCATATACGATGGCTGGAGCGGCAACCTCTATCCCGAGATATACACCGCCAGGATACTCACCAGCGTTATCCTTCTGGGCAACGAATACGAACTGATCGAGAACTATCTTGAAAGGCTTCACGAATGGCGGCTCAACGGCGACCCCGACCCCCACGCCCTGTGCTATGTGGACGACGACTGGGCGGGCTGGGGCAACTCATACAAGAACGCCATGATGAACCTGTACGACAATGTTGAGCTGGTTAACGACGTTGCCGCCACCAACGGAACCGACTACAGGCAGAACAGGCTTCCCGCCGGTTACACATGGATAAGCCCCTTCGTTCACTCCGGGGCAACCATTCACCAGTGGAGCCCGGGCCCCAGCACAACCAGCGGCCACATCTGGACCGACCAGCCACCCAGCAGGTTCTACAACCTTTTCGCCTGTTCAAATGCCCGTTTCACCACCAACTGGTGCATGGGTTGTGTGTATGTTTTCGGAACCGAGACCGGCCTTGCCGCAGTTGGAAGCACCAAGAGCGGCGCCATGCTTCAGTTCCCCCAGTTCTACATTCCCCTGGGAGACGGCGCCAGCTTCGGGGAGGCCTACCAGGAGTGGTGGTCCTACATAATAAGCGGGGGCTTCAACCCCAGCGAGCAGTACTGGCATCTTGGAATGATCCTTCTCGGCGACCCAACCATAATGCCCGCAATGCACATGCTGGGCATCGAGGATAACCCCTCCCCCGGATCGCCTTCGATCATGTTCAGCGCGAATCCCGCCAGGGGCCCGGTAACCGTTACCGCCCCGGGAAACTTCCAGGTACTGGACATGTCCGGCCGTGTTGTTGCCCGGGGCAGCGGTACTGAGACACTTCCCGAACTGGGAACCGGTGTTTATCTGGTTACGGCATCCCAGGGCGGAACCACCGCCTCAATGAAGCTCTGCGTCATTCGATGACCGAAACCGGGGGCGGGTCCGTACTGCCCGCCCCCGGATATATTCTCTCCAGGTAGAAATCCGTTTAGAGCTCGCTCCACAGGGAAGGGTCCGAGGGCAGGTCTCCCAGTATACCGCTGTTGATCTCAAGCCCATGGGCCTCTTCAAGCTCCCTCAGCCAGTCCATGGTGGTCTGCTCCTCGAGGTGAGCAAGCAGATTCCTGCGAATGGTTCCCTCCATCTGTTCGAAGGTAGCCTGACTGGGGGGGATCACGCTTTGAAGCCGGAAAACGATGAAAACCCGCTCGGATATTTCCATGGGGCGCTGCCATTCGGTGTTGTCCTCCTCGAGCATGAACAGGATGGTTCCCATATCCGGATGAATCTCAGCGGCGGTGAGAGGTCTGGAGACGAACTCCTCCCCTTCGGCGGTGTAGCTGGGATATCCCGGGAACCCCAGGGTGCGCGGGTCGTCGGTTCCCTCAAGCATGGCCAGCACTTCATCGGTTGACGAAGCGGGGATCATTACCGTTTCACAGATCCTGGTCTCCGGGAATATCGGTATGCTGTCCATGGTTTCGTAGGCCTCCAGCACCATCTGGTCGGTGAGGTCAACCCTGGAGAGAACGCTTTCGGTAAACAGCATGTCTCCGGCCTTTTCCATGGCGAACCGTTCCCCTTCGTGAAGGATCTCCTCGTACGCCTCAGCAAATCTTTCTGAGAAAAGCCTCTCGACAAAGGCCAGTCCGGCCTGGTTGGACAATGTATGAGTAACCCACTGGGGAGAATAACCGGCCACGGGGGTTCCCATTCCAAGCAGTGCGATGGTTCCGTCGAGATCAGCCACGGTAAGCAGGCCATTCTCCCAGGCAGCTACTTGAGTGCTGTCGGCAAGGCTGCTCCGGCTGGAGCAATACATTTCCACAACGGAGGAATCAATTTCAAGGGAGATCATCATGACTGTTCTCAGGGAATCAAGATGGTCTGCTGCCCTTCCTTCGGTGAGTGATGAACGGGCGAAGGCGTTCACACCGGCTGTGTCAGCCAGCATGTCCTGTATCAAGCTGTCGGGGGCAACGGTTACCGAATCAAGGATGTAAACGCCGTCGACCACCTGGTAAGCTTCCCCCGGAGACATGGTATCGAAGGCGAAGGCAAGCTCCCAGTTCAGGTCAGGCAGCCTTTGAGGCCCTCGTCCGGTGCCGTCGGGGGTGGTGTACCAGACGATCTTGCCGAAGAGGGCACGGTAGTTGGCAATGTCGGTTTCAGTCAGGCCGGTAACGATACTGGAGGCCATCGAGTCCCTGTAGGCGGCGAATACAGAGTTGCGAACCCATGCTGCCCTGAGGGCCTGTGTTTGGTTCGAGTAAAGATAGCTCTCGTTGGATATTTCCGAAATTACCATTGTCTTTCTGCTGAGGGTGGTGATGAATTCACCCATTGTGTTTTCGCTTTCGATGAACCGCTGCCTTGCCCGGGGATCAAGTTCATTCCAGGCAACCCCGGCGTCGGCCACGGTGATCTCGCCCTCTGTCGTCCGAATAAGCCAGGTGTCGCCATCGGGACCGCCGCAGCCCGCGGCAATGACCAGAAAAACAAAAACGCTGATAGTCCTCATTGTAACCCCTTCGGTAAGCTTCACTCATCTGTTGCCGGGGTAAATATACACAGAGAACCACTCGGCAAATAAAGAATGGCCCAACGGGAGCATTCGAATGACGGGTTGTATAACAGCGTTGAGTCGAATCCCGGTGTCAGAAAGCAGAAGTGCGACAAGATACTGCATTTTGAAAAGATCAGTGTTATTCCCCCATAAATGAAGTAGCGAGCTCTCTCCAGTTTCAGCAAAATACGATATTGCTTGATGACCTAAATTATTACTGAATCATATCAGTTCGGGTGACATGCAGGATTTCATTCATGACATAGAAGTCAACCATAATAATTCTATCATCCAACAATCATATGTGATAGATATCTATTCATCAATAGTATTGACAAAGACGAAGGATCACAGATATACTCCATATGATCGCCAGAATTAGCTAATCAGTAACTCACAGAAAGGAGAAAGTAATGCTTATTCTCATGCTAATAGCAACCTGCATACGCCGGAGTTAAGTTTCCACTCTCGCCGGACTTATCTTTCCAGTGCTCACCGGAGTTATGTTTCCACTCTCGCCGGAGTTAAGTTTCCAGCAGAACGAAATCAATCTTCGGTTCTGAGAATTTTCACAGCCTAAATAAAGCGTCAGCGGCAAGGTCCGATTCAAGTATCATCTTCTGAATCAAACAGGAGGTGATCATGGCTCGAAAGAGGACTTTGTTGAAACGAATCAGAAAGATTATCAGGCTTTTGTCCAGCGTCAATTGTTTCTTCC